>JGI24022J15233_10011228_pt1 | contig 10203 bp, 5 predicted proteins | sample Ectturendosymbi2_FD_15233 | JGI IMG/M metagenome (IMG submission 15233)
GGGGGATCCAGGACCCGGGTTCCTTTGGCCCACCCCTAAATTCGGCGCTGCATCAACGACGCCTTGCAATTATGACTGGATGCCTGCGTCCTACACCAACGGACAACCTTCCTGTCCTAGCAGGCATCCAACCTGCTGAGCTTCGTCACAAAGGAGCTACCCTGTCTCCATCGACCAGGGGCATAACGAAATTAGATGGCGCTCGGGGCAAGAAGCAAGTTTGGCGCCCCCCATATTCAAACCTGAGATCTTTCCGAAGTAAATGTACTGTATTGAAGAAAATACTTGTGACATTTTTGGGTATAGAAAGAAACACACACAAACTGTGGCTAGTTACAATGAGCAATAAATATGCAATTTTAAAAGTCAGATCTTCCGAGAGCTTCGTAAACTTAACCACTGCTAAAAAATCCTGCGTTTGGTAATGACTTAAAGAAAGCACTTTTGCTCTGGGGATAACACCACGTCGGAAATGACGGGTGCCAGAATCAGCCACGCGGTAAACAGAGCGTAGCGGTCCACGAAAGATCGAAAAAACAGTCTTTCTTAACCTTTTTTCTGCCACGCCCGCTTTGAGTAATTGGCCTTTGTGTCAAGCCCCCTGACAATAAACAAGTTGCATGAGCAAATGTATTTATTGGTTAATTTCTTTATCAAACCTTCCATGTTGCAGAGCGCATAAGGGGTCGCGCCCCCCTTGAAACATATTGATGCTCCCCTGGGGTGGCGCACCTTCCCGGTTAAGAACCACTGAGANAGACCGAGCGTTTCATCGTATTCCGAAATCTTGAAAGCCCGTCAAACAAAGTGGTAATTTCGATGAAATTGAACAAGTAAATTAGCTTGACTAATATAATTTTAACTAATACTCTTTCTTTAATTAATACTCTTGCTANTTAATACTCTTGCTAGGATATTCTGTTTACACATGACATACAAGCTATCAAATTCTGTTTGCAATATCAGGCTGTGGCCAGAACCGTCGCCAGAATGTTTTTAATAGGGGGCTTTGCGGTTCTGCGGGGGGCTTTGCGTTTGTGCTTGGGGGCTTGACATTATGAAATTAACCAGAACTCCACTGATTTATAGTGTTTCACGTTTCAATTTGGGGGGCTACGGNACTGGCTGCGGCACGCAGAGGAGTTTTCCCGGTACGCCGCTTGGGAACCACCGTGCTGCGGAATGAGAAAGCGAAATGCATTAATGCAGCTGAGCATCGATGGTGAGAACCGCCACTGTACGTGCACCTACAGTGCAGGGTATTTATAAAGCTTATATGCTTTGTGCCTGATCAGTCCGTCATTTCATGAGTTCATTTTCTCGTTTTCATTTAAAGTCTTACATAGAAACATCATTTCATTTTTCAAAAGGTTTCAGAAATGAGCNNGATCATGCTTTAAAATTGACAATTTGTGTAATTTTCATCAGTTTGAGTGAAATGCATTCATACTGTCAAAAGCAAAGGCATGGTAATCTCTCGTAGCATTTACTTAGCTAATAGGTCTTCCATTTTTTGCCACTTAACCAAGCGAAATCGACAGGGGACACGAAAATGCGGTGAGTCCCCAGGCCCGGAATTTCTCTCAACGGCCCTGATTCAACCGGCACTTGTTGGATGGATTTACCAAGAAATGCTTCAAACCACTTATAAATAATATCTTTGGTTGGACAGGTTTGGTACATAACCAAGATTGTTGGTTGCTTCAATGACTATTCAGTGGTTGTTTCATCCATGCTTTCTGGTTAGCCTAACCACCCAAAAGAATTAAATAGACCCTGCATTCATTAATATCACAAAAATACTTACACAACTGACCAAAAATGTAGATATTGAGTCCATTTATTTATAAGTACCGGTGCCACTAGCCACATTTTCGATTGCATACTGCCTTCATTATCATGACGCGATCGCACCACGTACGCCGAAGCAGAAGCTATGTAAAGCATATGCACATGTATAACCAGTGGCGTAACTAGAGGTTTGAGCCAGGGTCAAAGCTTAGCTGAAGAAGGCCCACTAGCCAAAACTCAGAAAAAGGTTAAGAAATGATAGTGAAGCTCTGGATGTCGTGAATGTCTATGCAAGCTAAAAAACGAAAACACCCCGAAAAACGAAAAAAAACAACCTAAAGAATACTACATATCAAAATGTCAACTAGAGAGGGCCCAGTTTTTACATATAGCTTGCCAGGGGGTGGCTTGACCCAAGTCAGTTATGCCACTGTGTATATCATGAACGTAAAAAAGAGAATTTTTGCATGAAAGAACAGACACAACGAAAGCATACCTAACAATAACTGCACAACAGCGATTGCCCCGTTTCGAGGAATTAAAAGAATACTGCGAGCGATGATGAGGCAAGCATTACATTTTTGATAGAACGAATTGGTAGAATTGCATTAAAAAAATAACCGTACCAAAAAACACGGACACATGCGCCTTACTGCATACTGTATAAAAAGAGGCAAACAACTTACAGCAAAGTGAAACGCACTGTAGCAAAACACAGGCTGCATTTAAGTGATGCAAACCATCAGAGGCAAAGTAGAAAATATCTTTTCTATATCTTTGAAAAAACTCTTTGTTCACAACAAAAAAGATATTTAACGCAAACACGCACCAAGTCAACTTAAATTTGCAAGGTCTCGACAATAGGGATATAAATAAAAAACACCTCAAAGGTGCGTCAAACAATTAGCAAAAGGGAAGAATTGTGCCCATACACTGTGCTTTAGGCGAAAAAATTTGTTTTTAGATTTTCGTTCACCACCGTGTTAGAGCAATATTTTCCTAGGTGATGCCGATGTGATGCTTCATATTCGACCCAATAATCATACTCCCGAAATAAAACCTTTCAATAAATAGTTGTCGACAAATAAACAATTGTTTTTGCAATACTGATAAAAACTCTAACGTATGCAAAGCTTAAGTAACTACTCTCCATATATGAGATAAGCAATGAATCTATTTGCATACTTTTAATAGGAAATCGATTTCACGTAACACTGCGCATTTTCATTCCTGAAAAAAGTGATGGACATATCGATGAACTTGCGGAACATTTTTAATGACTTTACAGCTTTTCATTGTATTTTTCATTCACTTCCTCGCACCCTGCATTAGTGATCAGTGTCACGTAGAAGTCAGTAAACGTCGTTCGTAATCCTACTGCAAATGTCATTAAAACAATTTACACACAACAACATACCAAGCATGAAAGCAAGAACTTTGAAATTATTTAATCTATTTTTCAATTTCTTGCAGTTTTGTTTATCTCAACGTGCGTAGTTTGTATCATGCCTAGAGCGTTCATATTAATTCATTCAGACGGGTTTAGTGGAAAATATAGAGATTTCTTCCAAGTTTAGGAACAATATTCTGGGAAATTGCCAGCATAGTCCTCATTCAACGTAATAAACTACTGCAAACTTGTTTGCTTTAATCAATACTTGTCACTGTGCGCAAAGTCTAGGCACGGTTATACAGTAGAAGTAAAGTCGAAGCTCTCCATAATACTAGGCACACTGCTCTCGATAATTTACAAAGTAGCGAAAGCTTTCGTAAAGAACTTTCATATTTCTGGTTTTAGACTGTTTTCAAATAATTTTGCATTTTGAACTGTAGATAAAATGCTTACTGCACTGTTAAATAATATATACCTTTTGTGGAATGGGTTTCATGTCAACGCCATTGTTTGGTAGGCAAAAGGCCGAATAACAGCTGAATAAACCCCTTTTCATAAATTCCTCTGTAGAAATCCATTTAAAAAAGTTTTAATATTTAGTGCAGACGTTTGAATTGCCTCAGTTGTTCTGAACTTTGATAAAAAATTGCTACTAACCAGAATAAACATTGTCCTAATTTTTGAAACTCTGTTTCTAACAACCAATTTTTATACACTGGATTGTTTCTGTTTGACTTATCTATTGTATAACCAATTGTAATATCGGGCTTAGATGAATTAGTAATAATACAGCACTAACAAACGCAAAAACAGAAACAAAAAACAAAATTTCTGGAAACATTAACGTGACGCCTTACAAATTTTTTCCTAAATGCAGAGGAAGCAAACCAAGCACAGCCAATTTACAACACCTTGTGTCCTTTCGAAGAAGTCAAAAACGCTTTGGCAATTGTGGTCAGTCAATCGATAGCTCGCACTTGAAAGCCGACTTCGGTGTGAATAATACGTTTTCAGAACATGACTTGTATTTGATTAGGAAACGATTGCAGGATCCAATTAATTGCTTTGTCCTTGCCAGTCAAGTGACTCTCCTGCGAACATCTTCACCCAAAAACGCATCAGATTCGTGATGTTTGATTTTGAAAGAATTGTTTTCGATGTTGGGCACAATCTCGAAGCAAATACTTTTCTGCACTGCATTCCCTTGCACTGGAAAAGGTCGTCTTTTCTTGGTGAGTTGTACTTTGTCTGATTCAGTGACACTCAAAAATTTACCTTTGTTTTTTCTTATGCTGCTAAACATGCATAGACATCCTGTTAATTGCTTCTGGGGATTCCGGTAAAATACCCAATGATTTTTTGAATTGGTTTCAAGCATGTGCAGGATGCTTCCGGAATATGTGCACTTCACGCACTTTTGGTTTGTTTCTTCTTTTTGCAAGGTTAAGGGACAATTAGGCCATACTTCTTTTGCGCTGCTTTTACTAGAACAGAATGAACGGCACAACGAACAAAACCATGGTAGTGTTTTCTCAACATCGTAAGAACTGTCATCTTTGAGGCAATGTTCCTTTGCTTTGGAAGACATTCAACTTCAGAAATTTCTTACTTTATTGATCCTGAACTTTCTCTCACTTGGTAAGAGTGCCTTACACCAAACGAATCTTTGATGTTTCAGCGCAACGTATTTACTAGTATTACCACCAGTAAGGCATGAAATTGCAATTTATGCCCTTTACTGACTTGTCCCGAGTTTGTATAGAATTAAAAATCACGTTCACGATACATCTGATTTTAGGCACGTTGTATGTTTTTTTCCCTTTTTATGAAAACTTTGACACGTTGCTTTGTGTCTTTTTTCTGGCTGTCAAAACCCAGAATAGCTCAAACGTGCTTTGACGACGCAGTGCCGATTGCTCTGAAGGAACTTGGTAAATGTCGAGTCATACCTCGAACTCCTGTGCTATTTCGAAAAACTCAAGTCATGACTTCATTACCATGTATGTATAGCCTATTCTGTATATCATCCTTCAAACTTTGGTTTCAAAAATAAATTTTTGAGTTGAGGTGACGCACATCCGGATGCCATGTAATGTTATTCAACACTTAAAAAGATATTTATAGACTCCAAACATTACAAGTCTTATGGTGACGGTATTTTTTCATCGAAAGCTTGATCAGTTTCGGGAGCTTTTTGAATGGCAATAGCATCAGCGTATTTCGTCCCTTGTCGTGTGTCGCACCGCGGCTGGGCCTGCTTGACACAGGCTTATGCTTTGTCATTGAATGATGCTTTTCTAGTGCAAAGATTTTTCAGCAGAAGGTGTTTCATAAGATGCTGAGTTGTTTTCGATGCGTTTCCACAATCCCATGAGATGGTGAGTCGTTGTTAAAATACCATTAACGAAAATTTCACCTTTGCGTCCAACAGCAGTTTGGACGCTCCTTGCAGCATTGCCGCAGTGCGCCTAATATGTGCACTACTCCGTTGCCAGAGCCGAGTCTTTCCTGCCACAGGTCCATAAAAATGTTAAAAATTTGTGTCTGAGATGTGGCTGCGTTCTTGTGAAAGTTTGACTGCACGATGAATGCAAGACTACATGTGCAAATAAAAAGTGATGCTTTTTTCAATTGCTTGCAACATGGAATGGGTTTCAATGTTTGATGTGTCTCCAAACCTTGCTTGAATCATGTTTGTGGAATACGTAACTTCATTACAGGTTAATGACGGATATTTGCTAGTTTTAACCATATGAAAAACATGGTGTTAAAGTGAGAAACTTTACGTTACGTATGCTAATCCTTTCCGAGTTTGAAATGTTCTGTGCAAACTGGAATCTTGATTTTGTCGGAATAGGACTAAATGACTCCGGTCATTTGGCGCCGAGCTGGTTTGCCATTGCACAGTTTTGGTGCTGAGCTGCTAACGAAGTGTTTTTATTATATATTAAAATATCTTTCTATTATTTTCTCTTAGAGCACATATCAGAAATGGCTGAAAAGATTCTTAGCAAAGGGATAAACCTACATTTTCCCACAACCGGTATCTGTGCGTTTTAGACAAATGTAAAAGCAGTTAACTGCTCAAATTATGCATCACGTTCATTCTTAAAAAGGGTGTGATGGTTACTAATGGCAATTGATTTCTGGGAAAGCCCCGATTCAGAAACTCCTTAAATAAATTAAGGCTGACAAGCGTATTCCAAACATCGCAAAACATTTTGACTCACGGGCATCACTTGAATATTTGCGAGGTCTAGCTTACAATGACGATGTAAATTGAAGTTTCTTCCATGTTTTTATCCATTTTCATTACACACACTTGTCAGTCTCTAAACTGGCGCCAAAACAGCAAAAAAGTACCCGACCCGATTTTGTTAACTTTTTTAGAAACTTACACAAATATCTGTTTTACGGAACAGTAGAGATTTTAAACATAATATCGTTGATCTTCAATGATATTTCCGCAGTCATGTGAAACAAACCACCTAGATCAGTGGTTCCCAACCGGGGGTCCACAGAAGGATTTTTTGGGGGGCCATGACCTTCATATGTGTAAGATGAAAGCAAAATAACGAAATGCCAAACTACGCATCGTGGTGGTCTATAGCTTGCAAAAGACAAACATGAGCGCAACTCTGAAAGTAAAATCCATGCCATAGATAGGGCGACACAAGATCTCGCCTAATGAACGAACATGTTTATTCACTTTAAACAAAGGTATGCAAGCTGTCATGAAATCAAATTCAATGAGAAGTTTGATATTGTTCGTTCTTGAGTAGCTTATCTATACAAGAATGAGTTTCTAAGAAAGTATAAGTTTCTTAAATTTCCTACAGCCCAAACCTGTGGGTTCCCTTTCTTGTCACATTTTGGGAGCATAGTCTTTTTTCTAATTTGATGTTATTGCTATCCTGCCAGGCCACCTGCTAACTCCATCAGAGAGGAAAAAAGGCTTAAATACGAAGACAGTACTTACCTACAAAAGACCTGCCACAGTTATATAAAAACACCTTGCTTTAAGCAAAACTAAAGACCAACAGGAAGGTGTGTGAAGGTCTTGCAAGCACTGTGCACTTTGTGGTTACCACCGAAAACATAGCAAATCAATGGTTACGTGTGTTTCACAAATAATGACAAAACGCAAAACCTTCCCGCTGAAGCAAAACCTGACATGTACAAACTATGGTGTTTATGTAGCGACTTGTAACGTTGTAAGATATGCCATCAACAATATATTGGCCAAACAGTAAAAATATTTTCCCGCTGCCAACCCAACGAAAGTAATTCTACTTACACATTTTACCAACGCTCAGTTTTGAGTCATAGGGCGAGCGTCAGTGTGGATATGTTGCGTTGATCGACTAGTGGCGTCAGGCAGTCTTCCGGTTTCAGTGAAAACAATTATTCAGAAACGACGCATTTTCCAGTGTTGTAATGGCTGTACCTTATGTTTGGATTTATTAATTTTATTCTTGAATTTGTTTGTATTCTCTGCTCTTGTTTCAGCTTCGATTTTTCATTCGTAAGCATTGCTTGCAGTTTTCAGGACTTACATGAAATCGATTTCTTATAAAAAAAAATGCAGATCGATTCACTTGTGTCGCTTTTGTGGAGACTAGTTACTCGAATACAGACACGTGCAAGTTCGGATCATCGCCAAGTGAAGAAAGCAGAGCCAGTTACGTAGCCAGCCCAAATTTTTTAGAAGTGCCAAATATTTTGACTTTAACCAAGCATAAGTATTTGGTTTGATGCAACACCTCTCGAAGCACAAAATGAAAAGATATGCTAGAAATTTGGAGGGAGACCCTGGCTACGCTTATGAGCAGAGCCCAGCCGACTGATTCCTCGAAAGCTTGGAGCAATTTAGCAAACCTAGAGCTTAAATTGTTAAGTGATAAGCTTTATGAAACATGATTTTAGACCTGCAAATATAGTGATTGATAAACTTTTCTAGTAAAGACCACTTGTACGTAGCAAACCCTGCTCAGGTCCATTAATGAACACTCACACTGTTGGAACCATAGGCCAAACTGATAACAATTTTGTCCCATCATCACCGAGGCTTACTAAAACATTTTAGGGAGCCAAGCGAGTTTTTCAACAGCTCAGCAATTGCTGTGCAATTCACAAGCTCATCTTACCTGAAAAACAAACTTGTTGGATTTTGAAAACCTTTTATTTTGTCAAAAACAAAAATAAATTTTCCAAAAAAAATGTGAAGTACTCAAAGTAAAGACCTCAAAAAGGCTGGAAAAATAATGCAATATTGGCGGTCGATTGAAGATCGAAATCGTGCACTGCTCGAGTTTGCTGTTCTACATGCAAGAAATATAAATTAAGTTGATAGATGAAATAATGTTATTTTCGAGAATACTTTTGCGCTTTTTAGCCACGTAAGGCTTTCAAAGCGAAAATGTCCACATGATTTAGCTCACAAACAAGTTAAAATGTTGTGGTATTACATGCGCGATTGTTACACGTGACGTACCCATGCCTGAAATGGTCGTACATCCTTTTGTTACTCGACAGGTATCCATGGGTCAAGATGGATACTGTAGGGCACATTGACCTTTTGTTTCATGACAATGACAATTATCAAAGGCCAAATTGCGTAAATTATTTTGTTACACGTAAAGAAAGCAGGGACAGATTGGGCATTTACCCCCGTAACTCCAAAAATACAAAACGTAAGCAGATTTCCATATGGCTGCTCGACAGAGCACAAAAAATTGCAGCTACTTAAAGAATAAGCTGCAAACGTTAATTCTCATACAACTAAGTTTAAAACTGCTTTCGGCCGATTAAGCCACATATGAGCAGCAGTGGCGCAACTAGAGGTTTAAGCTAGGGGGTAACTTACAGTAGCTAAAGGGAGCCCACTGGCCAACACTCTGAAAACACTTGAGAATTAATAGTGAATTTGGATGTTAACGGCTATAACAAAATCCGAAATCACTAGAAAATACTCCGAAAACGCAAAAAAACAGCAATCTACTGAAGAACAAAAGAATAGTAAATACCAAAATACAAGCTAGGTGGAGGCCCGGTTTTTACATTTAGCTTGCGAGAGGAGGCGGTTCGCACCCCTGCCCCCCGTCAGTTACTCCACTACTGTGCAGGGTTTAATTGATTTTATTAAGGGCATCCACAGTTTTCAGCCAAATCGCCGAAAGGATCCGTGACACTACAAAGGTTAGGAACCACTGATTTAGATGATCGATATATTCTAAAAAATGGTAAACTGATTGACTAGAGTTAATCACAGGATCAATTCAGAATATCACTGAATCAGTAATGATCGCCAAGTACTACTTTACACGTGAACCCTTTTTCTAGTGACAAATGATGGTTAGAAGGGTCGCCCCAATAGGCTAAACAACGGTTTGCCACAGGTTCTGTCCTAGCGCCAACACTGTATAACGTATACACGTCACACTTCCCTGCAACACTTGCTGATCGGTACATGTATACAGATGGTGTTGCCCTGACAATTACTACCCCCTACATTCAAACAGATAGAAGACACCCTCTCTCAAGATACGAATATTGTGCATTTTCCTAAAACGGTTGATGTTAAAACCTTCAAAAAGCAAAACTGTCTCCTCTGCCTTCCGTATCCGTAATCACAAAGTTACCGAACAGCTAAAAATTTACCTGGGACAACAACAAATCATCAACTATGAGTCTACTCCAGTTATGTCCAACCCAAACGGCTTACTGAGCCAAAAATTATGTCACAATCTCAACCAGGGCCACCCAGTGAATGGCTTACTTTGATCTTAGCAAACCAAACTTAGCTTACCTTAAGCTAATGTACTGAAAACGTTCGAATCCTAACTGCAGTGGTAACAGACGTGATAAAGAGGCACTGAAAACCACCTGCGTCAAAAATGTCAAACTCAAGATTGTCAAAATAAGGCCAGGTTGTCAGCACATACTGTAGAATACTTCAACTACAGCGAAAACCTAAACTGGGCCGCACATAACCTTAGACTGGGCCACATGCGGCCCAC
>JGI24022J15233_10011229_pt1 | contig 10203 bp, 8 predicted proteins | sample Ectturendosymbi2_FD_15233 | JGI IMG/M metagenome (IMG submission 15233)
GACTCATGAAATAAGTGTTTACTCAAAAATTAAAAGGACGTTTACTCAAATAAATAAATGACTGAAACATCTAACTAGTTGATGCTAATGGCTGAAAAATTACTTTTCAGCTGAAAAATTACTTTTCATTTTTTGAGTATACCATCAGTGCTCGAAGTTAGAATATCGGAGGAAAATAAACTCAAGGCTACGACACAGCAGTTCATAACTACAAAAATAGCAGGCTGCGCATTAAAACAAAGGAGTAAAACACACTCATCACCATCATTGCGTCAAAGCAATTTAAAACTGCAAAATGAGGCTGCGCTAATGTCTTGTCGAATACGAGCAGTCGAGCGCGGCTGAACTGGCTGGAGCGCACCCCGATATTTAAGATCGAATTTTGCTAAACCACACAAGAACTGGAGAATGCGCATAACGTACGCAAGAAAACTTTCGGATTTTTTGTTATGCATAGAAGCCTAGCAAAGTTTTAGTTTTCCTTTTTCCCTGCTGAGACATTATCAAATGCCTCAATGCTTTTATGTTAAAAACTGCTGTTTTCGAGCTCGTGCAACAGATCTATCATGCTACAGAAAATGATAATGAAGCTAATGGGGTCGGCACCTGCGCTGATCAGTCATTGCAGATAAAATAAAGACAATTGTTTTCGATAAAGTGAACTATCACGGAACACAATCTCAAATATGCGTAGTGCGGACGAAAGGTCTGCAAAAAGTGGTGAGATGATTTCTGGATCCAAACGATAATCCAGATTCCAACCAAAACCTATTATTACTTTTTGGCCCATTTACAATATTCCTTGAAACTTGCATGCAAATTCATTCCGTGAAATTTGAATTCAGTCGACAAATTAAGGAGCAAAAGTAAGTGAAAACAGTTCATTCCTTTTGCGCAGGTAAATAAAGCTTTTGTAAAATATCAAGCTCAATGGGGGGTTAATCCCAATCCCCCCCTTGCGTACGCTCTTGCCCGAGCCCAAATGTACCCTCGCCCAGTCAACAAACCGCAATAACTCTTGGATTATTTTCGACACAAGATAAAGACCTTTGTGGTCCAGGCCTGTGTCAGATTTGAGAAAACATTGTTTGTGTTTTACATCAATTAGTTTGTAGTTGTGATTTTATTATGCTGTTATGGGGCACTGATATCCGCAAAAGATTTGCCAATGGGTTATATTTGTTGGGTGATTTTTACCAATGGATTTCTTTCATTCAACTATCCCTTGTCTAGGGGCTTCTTCACACCTTATATCAACAACATGCAAGTCTGAACAGCATTTTCTACAAATAAATATTCTTTCGTCTCAAACAAGTTTGTTTACATCAGCCAATGGTTCCACCTAACAATTTTGTTGGGATCTATTCACCTCAGCCATGTGTGTTGTAAGGATTTTTTCTACCGGGGAGCACTGCTGGATTTTACAAAAAATATTCAAGGGGTTGCCGAAAGTGGTGAAATTAGGTTTTCTCGCTCGAAACTAAGAAAATAATCTCTTTAGCTGAAATTATAAAAATCCGTTGGGAGGCCAATGCCCCCTTGGCACTCCATTCCGACGCCCTCAGTAAGAAATGTTCACTCACAAAAAAAAAACATAAAACAAAAGTTACCATTTTATTCATATGCGGAACAAAGCTTTCACGCTGAAAAACATGTTTTAAACCGACATTTCAAAATCGGAAACCAAAGAGATAACAGAGTTACCAAGTAAATAAATCAGGATTACAAGATCACAATGAGCTACATTAACGGCGCTGTGCTGTAACCACTGGCAACTGTCGATGGATTTTCAGGATGAGCTGGACGTGCAAGCAAGGTCAAAGATGTGTCAAATCCAAGCTCTTATACTGCACCAAGCTGCATTTTAACGTGCTTCGAGGTACACTGAAGTGTTTATCAAAACACAAATGTGAAACACAGGAAATGGAAAAGCATTGAGTTTTCCGAGATGGTTGGGGTCATTTGAGTAGGCCTACTTCGTAAAACACAATCGTAAACCATTTTGCGCTATATGCCAACATAAAGGTTACGAATATCAGGCGACATTATGAGACCAATTCGCGAAAGTTTTCGAAAAGCTTTGTGGGACAATCAAGAAAAGGTGAATTTGCGCGACTGAAAGCTAGTTTTTGGCAAACTAACATCTTCTTTCAGCAAGGAAAGAATGCCATCTAATGAAGTTTCCCAACTCATAGCCGAAAAAGCTGATGATGACGTTACGTCCTAAATTGTTTGGAAAAGCGCATGCAAGTGAGCAATCAATTTCATAACCGAAACACACTAAAAACAACTTCAAGATTCTTTTGCATGTGAGCAATCAATTTCATAACTGAAACACACGAAAAACAATTTCAGGACAATTTACCTAACAATCGTATGAATGATGTTTTTGCGAAATTGCAACGGGTGACCGTGCAAAGACATATACAAAATTGGCACAAACAGAAAGCACTTTCATTGTGGTTCTATTTCCATGGAACATTTCATTTAACATCAACTCGACAATGGACATTTCAGCATCAACTCACATACAATGAAATAAGATTATTAAAACATAATAAAAACCTAATGAGGGTTTGATACACTTTTCAATAAAAATGTGGCAGAATTCAAGCTTTCAAAGCTAATGTGGCTACAGATAAGAAAGTCAGCCAACGTGCTTTGGTAGAGGACAAACGCAATGTTGAGAGTGAGTATTAATCTAAAGGAAATATTAGTGTGTGTTGAAGACAGGTTAATGTGTACGTAAGCAAATTTTTATCAGATCTTCAAACAGCTTTGGAACATCACAAAGGTTGTTTCAGCAATAGATAAAAAGATAATTTTTCTAAGAAGGAATGCAGAACTCTGAAGGAGTTTAACATATTTGCACAGGAACTCTGTCATAGAACACCAAAGTGTAATCAAGGACAGGTTGCTAATCGGATGGCGGGTAAGCTCATAAACGCAAATACAACAAAAAACAACAAAGCTTTCCTGGAATGGGATGTTCATTGTTGTTCATTTCTAAGCATTTTGAAACGTGTTTCCTGCTTTTATGATTGAATCCGTCTACAGAACTTTTGTGTACCAGGAAACAAAAGGTGAGTCACGTATATCAAGGGCTCGGAGGTAAAAGTCCATGTTTTTTGCTTACTGAGAATGCAGCGGCAAAATCTTCGTTGCAATCCTGGACATAAATAAAAGAGTTTGTTCTTCGGCAAGTATTCGTGATATGACGAATGTCTTCAGTAGTTACCACTTTGATCGTTATTACTTATAACGTAACGAACCAGCACAAAATCTGAGCTTGTCCGATGTTCACGAAATAAAGTGAATGACGGAGATTTCGATCATATGCAGTCATTTTGTCTGTTGGGCGTTGAGTTTTTCTGGATCTTCTTCAGCAATTTGTTTTGTCTCTTCCGTCTTCGATGATCCCTTTCTTCTCCGTTTTGCGCCTCTGTTCTTGCCGCTGCTGCAAGTAGAATACTTGCTGGCTTTTTTGTGCGAAGACTTTGCAAAGGCTTTGATGCTTGTTCGGGCGAGCTTCGGTTTTGGTTGACAGTTTAGCAGACAGTCTTGTTGAATGTCTTCTCTGTCTCTTTTTCTTCGTTTCTTAGACAAGCCCTTCCGCCTTGCAAGTTCTGATGATATGTTGCCCATTGTCGCATTGATGAAAGCCAACTGGCGAAAGGTGACCGCCTTCGCTATATTGAAACCCCTGGCACTGACAGGCTTGCACTCAGTTATGATTTCTTCTTTCAACTCAAGCAAGACCATAAGTTGATCAAGATCTTTAGAAAACAATTGCCTATAATTAATAATCGTGCGATCGCGCAGCGTTGCCATTTTTCACCTGAGTACAAAAAAAACTTTGTTAATTTTTAATAGCAATCTGCTTCGTATGAAGTCTTCATGAAAGCATGACTGAAAGCATTTATTTTTTGAAGCTGTACAAATTTTTAATGGCAAAAATAAACCTCGTATGAAGTTTATTTTTTGAAGCTATAATTTTTTAAGCTTTTTGTATGATCTTCCACTGCATTAGCTGATGAAATTTTTTATTTTACAGAATGACTTCCCGAGTGTAGGCTACCCTTTTTCTTCTGACCTTCAAGAGCATGAATAATTGCCACTTTCGAAAACATTTCGGAGTCAACATGAAAAAAACTTCCCCTCAAATAAAATAAAGAAATAACCGAGACTGAGTTATAATGAAAATATTTTATTTTTGAAGAAATGGTATTTACATAAGCCTTCTCTTTGTGGTTTGCTAGCGGATACTTAAGTATTAGTCGAACCAAACAAAACGTTGTTTCACGAATTTGCAGTTAATATTACAACGATATTATGTGAGTCATGCTTTCATGAAGATCGCCAACTGTAAAATATAATGAAATTATTGAACAAAAAACAAGATTTATGTTTTGGGTCGAAGACCAAAGACAGAAAACAACAGTTTTTTTTATTGTTGAGTACTTGGTCGATGGGATATGCGTTTCATTTCTAGCTAGCAAATCCCACCATGTTACTGTGATCATGGGTGTCGGAAGGATTTTTAGCAACAGTGGATTTTTCCAGTTGGTAACACAAAGGACGTTTCAATGGAGGTCAACAGGGGTGAAACTTCATTTTACCAACTCCGAAACTAAGAGAATAACAGTTTTCTAGTAAAAAGTTAATAACAAAATATCAAATTTCGAAATCCATGCAGGCCAATGCCAATGTTCCCTCTAAGTTTCGCAAATGCACAGTACCACCAGACAGTTTGCGCAGTTAAATCTCATTCTCCAGCATTTGGAACATTCCAAATTTAATATGTCATGCATAGTACTGTACACGCAGCATAGTCCTTTCACCGCTTGAAACGTGTCACTGGTGTGTCAAGAATGGTTGCGCAGTTGCATGCTCACTTAAACAAACATTTGCTAAGTGTAAAATTTTCTTAGAGGAAACAGTGGCCAACGCTCATGACTGTAATATTTCTACCAACAGGATCTGTGAAGCACCACTTGCAATAATTGAGGCATAAACATTCTATGGAATGCAATGTTTATTCCGAGCTTCCCAGTGAGAAATGCCCGTATCTCCCATGCAGTAGTGCGAGATTGAATTACAAATGTGAAAATTTCGTTGTCAAAATATAATCCAACAAGTGGAATTAAATGGCATGATCACGTTTACATGTACAAGCTTTTGAAATTTTGAAACGAAAGACTGGGATTCTGAATCCACATTTCTAGAAAGCGCAGAGAGAACATATATTTGCAATTTCTATGCTAATATCAAGTGAATGTTAGACTCACATAATAAACAGCAACCTTGTGAATGTAGTTCGATTGGTGTCTGACAACGCATACACATCAGGGACTTGGCTGTTGTTACATCTGCTAAAGTTTCGTCTTCCATCCACGTTAACCTGAGCCTGCCACAGCAAACGGTTGAGATTCTTGCTAAGTTGTGAAGGTGGACTAGCACAATGCGAAAAAAGTAAAATTTCAATCGAAATTTTGGAAAAATTATCCGGCATTTTAATCCTTTTTGGACAAGATTTTCTACGGCGTAAATGAGGGTCTCCAACTGAAATTGCTTCGAGGGTCAAATGAGGACTTATAAAGCAATTCGAGGTCCGCATTATGACGCTGACACAAAAATGGCGGAACCTGAACCTTACGAGAAACAGCTTTTACATCTTATTTCCTGCGAAAGATATCATGAATTATAGGCGAATCATTTTGGCGGCCTGTACGTTCGTTTCAAAGGAACTTGTTCACTCTCTAGCCGATGAATTTTGAACACCGATGAATAAACTAATAAACTTAAATGTTGTTTATTTAAAACTTCCCAAAAAGCATCGTGGGCCGCAAAAAACGCCCTCGAGGGCCACATGCGCCCAGCGTGTTTGGGAATCCTGGCGTAAGGGTTTCATTTGTCGGTCTTGACAACTATCCTTGCGATACACCATCAGCAGTTTGTTTTCCGAGGCATGCACGCCGATTTTTTAATATGAGAGCAAGAAGCTGTAAAAGGAAAATACTGCATGGTGTCCAATAGTCTAAAAAAGTGAGCAATAGTACTGATACAATTGTATTAGCGGGAGTTCCTCAAATACAACAATTAACTTGAGCCGCAAGCAAAGTACAAACCATAAAGTTGACCTCGAAATTTTGAAAAAGACAAAGTTTTTCAAAACTTTTCCTGTTTCTTGGGAATAAAAATTCCCCAGCTTTGCTCATTTCAGATGACAACTAGCAATTTCAGAGCTCATCGTTTTTATGAAAATTGGTGTAAAGCTTGCTCGTTTCGATTTAAATGCTACTCGTCACTCATCCAAGATCTATGCCACTGTTAGCACTACACGTTTCCAGTTGTTCATTTGTTACAAACAAATGCAACTAGAGGCTAAACATGCGCATATTTAAAAAATTAACCAAAACCACTTTTTCACCCATAACGGCGAGCAAATATCAATTATCACAAGTGCGTCAAATCAATCCTGTTAGTTTTTCACTACTGCTAAGACTTATCAGCATGCCGATTCTCGTGAAACATTGCTTTGATCGAAACACGACTGAAAATGCCACGGTTTGTTTTTATTAAGAAACATAAAAGTGCTGCTAAGCACACCAGTACCAGCTGCAAATAGCATGTGGTTGCATAAATCACTTGACAATACCTCAGCTGAACCTGCTAAAATAGTTTTCGGCATTTGCAAGAAAATCTGTGGCTAGACGTACATTGAATTACTGCTGATTTGATTTTTTATAAATATAAGCTGTTATATTTTAGTCATTTTCTAAAAAATAATCTAGTCTGTAGTAAAACATGCTTCTCAACAATTAAGCTTATGCTTCCCTGCTGACTAATCTGGCACATTCAGGTGATTAAAAAGTAATCTCTGATCTACATTTATTTTATTGAGTCTCAAATCGCTTGTACTACTAAACACTCAGTGATTTTTTTTAAAATTATCACTTTGCTCCCAGCTCTGACATTGCGTTGTTGTTTATTTGTCCTCGAATGGCAACTGCTTCTGCTTTGACAAATCATTTTATTAGTCACACAAAACCCTGTGAAAAAATGCGTTTTTCAATTCTTGCTGAAGAAATTTGGTTTGTTTTCAGTACTAACAAATTTCTTGTACCTTTTGTACAATCGAACGCGCGCTACGACATGTACCATTGATCAAACCAGGTGCGAAAATCCGACGGAAATGTGCAACTTATCTTCGTGTTGTTTCACTCTTTTCGTTTATCGTGCGGTGGCCGTTTACAGCAAAATCATCACCTTGATTAGCAACGACCTTTGATGGTGTGAAATTCAATAAAATGTGGCTAAAAGGAAATAAAGCAGCCAACATTTGTGACCAATAGTGCTGTATTATATGGCACGCGAAAGAATGTTGTCAACCACTTTTTGAAAAGGATCTGCGTTTTTTCCGTAGCATCAAGTTATTGCCTCTTTCTTGCCAATTTTTTGATCTTCTCAACTACTTTGGTATTCACAAAGCATGCTTTTCAATAAAGTATATCCTCTCTTTATTTATGAAACTACACTACTGATGAAAAGAATTCTTCGAGTGATAGTTGAGGTGCCCTCCATTTTGTTCAGAGCGCAAGCTCCGTAGAGCGCACATGGGGTGGACTTTTCAACTTTCATTCTCGAGTTTGTAACATATTAGGCCTGCCATAAATTACCAAATCCTACAGAAAAAGGGCCCCTTCGAGAATACGAGCTGTTTGTAGTTGCATTGGTGAAATTATTAATTGGAGGTAGTTTTAAAGTTCTTTGACAAATTTTAGTCGTGCTGGTAACATAATCGTAGCACAGGGTTTTTTAAGGAGTTTTAGGGACACGATTCGGGTCCCTAGAATTGAGAATCGGGTCCCTAGAATCAGAGAAAATTATCAGCGGGTCCCTAGAATCATAGAAATCGGGTCCCTACAAGTCCATATCGGGTACCTAACATTTTCCTTAAAAAAACTGTCGTAGCAACAAGTTGAAACGTGTTACCATATATTGGAGTTGGAAAAATAGGAGTGATTTTGTGATGTTGAATATTTTACCCTTGACAACAAATGACATACCTATTTCAGTTGTAAATAACGTACATTATGATGTCCCATTTCGCAACACATTAGTGTATCCTACTGTAGGCAGCTCCTAGAAAGTTGTTCAAGTATTTTGTATATATCCAAAGCACACTGTTTCCAATGTTGCATTAGTCGACTGGAATGGCGCGGATGTTTTTTTCAGTAAAATCAGCATAAGGTCATTCATTACATTAATGCTACCAACTAAACCTGGAACATATTCATAATATTTATTAAAATATTGACTTGCTCAAGCAGATATTCCTCTAAAACAATTGTGCGCTTTCATGCATGATACTATTTCAAAAGCAAAAATATACACCAAGTAGCTAAAAAATAACGATTTTGTTGCTGGCCATAGGTTAAAACTTACAAACAGCAGGAAATTTTTTCCTTAAAAGAAAAACAAATGGTACTATTATGCTGTCTACCACCCGCTGTGTTTCCCACAGATTTGCAGAAGAGATTTTGTTCAGCATTTAGGTAAGGTGCGACATGTCAAGTTTTTCGCACGTTAACTGATCACTTGCTTGAACTTGGCAATCGCGCCTTTTGATGTTGTTTCCCCCCTTTTCCGTATAAATCAAGTTCAGAAATGGTACATGTGTGCTTTCCCTTCCTGTGAGGATTTTAGCCTTGCTAAGAATTGCTTTCAAAGAGAGAAACAAAGTAGTGGAGAAATAAAGCCGAAAAAAGTGCAACTTTAATGCAAAGAAATCAAAACATAATAACAATATATATGAATATGAACAATTCTGAAACAATTTTAATTTAGCAATACAGAGACATGAGTATCTTGGCAGAGTTAGCCACAAAAATAAACATGTTCTCACAGTTTAAAAATAAAGATTTTGGTCACAAAATCTACATTCATTACCATTAGGCTTTCCTCCATGCCAAAAAATACATCTTGCTACTTCATTTTAAAACGCAAATATAATTTTACTGAAAACTTGTCAACAGATTCTCCGAAATGAAGTTAATAATGATGACGCTGCAGTTGCAATTCAATCGAACAATCGTTACATTCAATTATCACGCTGTACATTGAGCAAAAAATTTTTCCGACTTTTCAAAAAACTGTAAAATCACGAAGGTGTTGCAATACCTCTGGATTCTTAAAATAAATCTTTAATCACATAGTAACTACCGTATTTTTCGAACCATAAGGCGCACTTAAAATCCTTTAATTTTCTCAAAAATCTAAAGTGCGCCTTATAATGCGGTGCGCCTAATGTATGGATTTGGTTGTGCTTTCTCACCTAGATCCAATTGTATTTGGTAAAGGGTGCTATTTATTTAATTGCTAGTTAAGATTTTTTTTGTAAATAGAACATCCTGTTGCGTAATAAACCAACAACAATTGCAATGAGCAGCGTATGTGGTTCCCAGAGTAGATAGCACATACCACAGATCTTATTACTCTGTGGAGCTCCTGACTACATAGGCACACACCGGAAAAAACGCGCACTCCTTTCTCTTGAATCTATACGTGTCTAGGGGATTACGCATGTGTGACAGCTAACTCCCTGGTATGTACAGTAATCACAGATTAAACTCCCAGTGGCGACTCCGGCACTCGGGAATTATTGCGAAAGAGTTGAATACAGTTTGACTTACCTAGTTTTGCTTCATTTAAATGCGCCTTATAATCCGGTGCGCCTTATGTATGAAGAAATAAACAGCTAGCATTGAATTTTTGATACTGTGCCGTATAACCCGGTGCGCCTTATGTTCCCGAAAATACGGTAAAAGGTTTTCAAAAGCTTAGAGCCAATCTGTTAAAGGGCAACCCTTTAGGTTCCACGTGCGCCACTTTCCTTGTTGAAATTCTCTGAACTTTGCACAGCCAAAACTCGCTTGCCAATTGAGCCAGAGAGCTGTTCAAATCCTCTAAACATGTGGTAACTTTTTATAGTTCAGATTTTTTTAAAATTGGAAAAGTTTGGGCTTAGGGTTTTCTGTGGATGACGTCATAATCAGGACCGTAACCAGCTTGGGACACCAAGAGGGGCGAAGAGTTTTCCGAGAGGGGCCCAAATTTTTTTAACTATGTCCAATATTTTTAAAATGTGTCCAAAACATTCTTCCAGGGGGGGCGAAAAAATTTCTAGGGGAGAATTCGCCC
>JGI24022J15233_10011231_pt1 | contig 10203 bp, 3 predicted proteins | sample Ectturendosymbi2_FD_15233 | JGI IMG/M metagenome (IMG submission 15233)
CTGAATAATGTGTGGTTGTAATTTGAAATAAATAGCTTTTTAATCAAAGTCACAATTGAAATTTTCATGGGTACACATCTTTTTGGGTCACCCTGTACCACCAGAATTAAACCAGATATATATATACCTCATGAAGTCTTTCATCAATGGCAGAGGAGCCAGTAAGTCTTCTGTCTGCATTTAATTCTCTTTGTAAATAATCAATGTCCATAACCTAAACAATATAAAGCCGCACAGTTTCACAAATTGCAGATAGATCTTTGCTTTCACAAAGGAACTATTGAAATGGCAAACTGTGTTTTCTGATTTCAACAACATGTTTGAAGCAAACACATTTTATAACAATTTCATCTACTTTTTCCAGAAAGTAAAATGTTTCAAGCAACAGTTGCATTACCAACATAACTAGCAGAGCACTTCATACATTGTAACTGATTTCCATGAAAATAACCAAATACACCACACCTACAATGCATTCAAAAACATATGGAAAAATTTTAACACTTCAGAAATAACATGACAGTGCAAACACAAATATAGCAAATATTCATCATTGTTTTGGATAGGAAAACCAGCAAAGGTTCAATATCATGGAGCAGAGGTATCAAAACTTTTCTCAAAGGGTATATTTGACTATGTGAAGTCAAATAAAAGTCAGAAGTCATTGAAGACATTTTTGATCATGAAACATGAACAGTGGTTATCATGATCATAATTCACTCTCAGCACATCAAAACACAAAATTGGGAAATGTCTAAGTAATGATAGACAATGTGAAATTTGCTGGCTAAATGTGAATATGATAAGATGGTATCATACAGTCTTGGGTGAAAATGAAAATTAGTCTTTGATTTAGCACAAACTTGCCTTTCTAATACCAGATTGAATCATCAATGAATCAGAAGTCATTGCTTGACAGAAAAATTTCTCTTGTTTCTTAAAACCATCTTGACTTTGGTCATATAACATAACAATGACTCTGCAAGAAAGGATTTCAGCTGTAAAATTATTCGTAAATCAGTAGAACAGCAGCATCTAATTTGCACTAATTTTGAACAAAATATAATGTTCAAGCAAACTTCATATTTCAGGAATAAAAATTGGATTGTAGCAATAAATCAAGATACAAATATATAAATATACTAAACATGTAAATTACCAGAAATAGGTTTAACTATAAACATGCAATAAAAATCAATACAGACAATCTGCAACAAATAAGGTGGTTTTCTGCGAACTCAAAAACAAAACACAAAGCAGCAACTATATATATTTGCACATATATTGGTAATCCAACCACCTTAAAAAGCATTTGCTAAAACTAACAAAATCAACATATTATTAAACAGTGGAAGCATTGTTTACTAATGCAAATCCAAAATATTAGATAAATTGTTTCTGAAGTATGCAAAACTTTACATGTTTTGTGATCTGCTAAGATATGTTTTGCTTCATACTATGTTGCAACATACTTCAGTAATGCAAGCTGCACTATATAATACACAAATGTTTTCAAGCTATAAGTAGTATGTTCATGGAGTACCACCCCAACATTTGTGGTACTTGCCACAACACATCCAGAAAATTAATTGCATATTTCCTATATTTCAGTTTACTCAAACCAAAATAAATTCAGAAATGATTATATAAATTTTACATTTAAGTATAACAAATTTTGATCCAAAACATATTATGAAATGTTGAAAAATACACCTACAACAGACAACTAAAATATAACGTACCCTCCAAGAAAGCACATGATACATGACAAACCATGAAAAAGACCATCAAAACCAATGGACAGTGTTCCAAGGATCAAAGCAGCAACACACCAACAAAATATATTGTTGTGATTGGCCTGCAAAACAATTCATAAGTAATGGTTAACACTTTGAGAGCCAGGGTACAATATATTCGTACCTAGATTTCAGCCTAAAAACAGCAGTTTTCGGTTGCCTTACCAATGCCATAGCTCCTCCGCCAATTGCGCTAGAGAGCTGTTCAAGGGCTCAAACGGATCGACCAGTCTTCTAGTCTGCACTCAAAAAAAATTTTTGGGGGTTGTGGATTTTTTGTGAGTGACGTCATAAGTGAAGTAGTTTTGGGGTCACTCGAGTCCGAGTCTTTTGAGCCTTTGATCGACTTTCTAGCATTTCTGGGTCAAAAGTTATGATCTACAATAAAAAATTTAATTATTTATCTAATTTTCTAATTAGTTAAATATTTTTACTACTTTAGATCATAACTTTTGAACCTGAAATCCCAGCAGGTCATCCAAAGTATCAAGACTCAGATCGTAGCCTAGTTTCTAATAAAAACTTCAGCGAAATACTACCATCTAACAGTTGGCGCCCAGGGCCCAGGCCCAGGTAAAGTGGGCCAAGGTGGCCTGAAAGTCCTCCACTTATGACGTCACTGATAAAAAATCCGCACCCCCCAACCAAAAAAAATTTTTTGAGTACAGACTAGAAGACTTGCCACATCTTTTGACACTTTGACTAGGTCTGTAGCACTTACCAGACCAGAGAAATTCCCGCACAAAGCCACGTGCGTTTCGGTGTTTTTTTCGGAAATCCCCAAAAGCGACCAGACGCCAAAGTGTTAAGCAGATCAAGCAATTTGCTAAATTTTGACAAATATGACAAAAGTGCTTCATGATTTCAAAGGATAAAGATGACTGCAGCAAATTATTAGTACATGGACAAATGCAATAGCAGACAATGTACTTACACCTATTTCAACCATTCCATTTAACCACCATATCCTGGCCAAGAAAAAGAATGTTCTTTGCAAGTTGCCCAGATGCTCTTCACACAACACATAAAATCCCAGTCATGCATAGCATTCCTAGTAAACTTCTCTTCAGCAGCATTACACCACAGTTAAAAGTAGAAGCAGCTACACAGTGCATCTGCAAAACACTATAGGCAAGATGCTGCTTGCAGAACATGCAATGAGAAATACAAGGGGCAGCTTTAAGAACCAATTCAATTTATGATAAACACACTGTGTTAAACACAACAAACACTTCTTATTATTAACGTACAGACATAACAATAAATCCAGTTCCCATTGTACTGTATTTTTCAGACCATAAGGCACACTTAAAATCCTTAACTTTTCTCAAAAATTGAAAGTGCACCTTATAATGAGATGCACCTAATGTATGAATCTTGTTGTGCTTTCTCATCTAGAACCAATTTTATGTGGTAAACGTTGCTATTTATTGAGTTGAATACAGTTTGACTTATCTGAGTTTTGCTTCCTTTAATGTGCCTTATAATCCAGTGCACGTATGTATGAAAATAGAACAGTTAGCATTCAGTTATTGATACTGCACCTTATAATCCAGTGCATCTTATGGCCTGAAAAACACGGTATTATGATTTGTTCACATGATTATAACAGAAACATTTAGAGCAGTGAAACTTACTAATTTGTATGTCTGAAAAAAGCAAAAATAAACTCAAAATGTACAAAATACCAAGCACAGCTAAGCATAAGCCCTCAAAACCAGCAGTTTTTCAAGTGTGCCAATTGTTCTATTTGTTATTTTCCTTTTAGCGCAGTGCACTTGGAATTGCTTAAAGACAAAACCAACACTGCTCAGATATTCTTCACAAGCAAAAACATAAAAGTAATGCAGATGAACTGCACATATACATGCCAAGTCTCACTAAGCAAATCAATAATGTTCTGACTTTTCACAACACAATGAATACAAATGGATGTTTGTCTGTGGCTCAACACTTTGGCAAAAAGAAATCAACTTTCACATTTAAAATACAAAGTAGTTCTTAACTGTTTGTAGTAATTTCTCAACCAAGCATTACCTCTTGAAAATCATTTCAACACGTTCGCTGCCAGCATACGAATATATCCTACCTAAAAATCAGCCTAAAATCAAGAAGTTTTCACGTGTCTTAGCAATGGCATAACTCCTCTGTGGGTTGCACTAGAGAACTGTCCAAAAAAGACTCAGCAAGTCTCAAAGTCTACAATGAAAAAAAAAGTTTGGTTTTGGGTTTTTTGTGAGTGATGTCATCAGTAAGGTAAGTTTTTTACCATTTTGGCTCATGTTACCTGGCCTAGGGCCCAACCGCTAGACGAAAGTATTTCGCCCAAGTTTTCGTTGGAAACTAGGTTAGAATCTGAGACTTTTCAGCCCTTGATCGACTATCTAGCGTTTCTGGTTCAAAAGTTATGACCTAAAAGCAACAAATTACTTATCCAATTAGTGGATTAATTACATATTTTGTTGTTTTTAAGCCATAACTTTTGAACCTGAAACCCCAGCAAATCATCCGAAGTCTTGAAAGATTTGGGATGTTAACCTAGTTTTCAATAAAAACTTCAGAGAAATACTATATACCATCTACCGGTTTGGGCCCAAGGCCAGGTGAAGTGGGCCAAAGAGACCTAAAAGTCCTCCACTTATGATGTCCCTCAAAAAATCCAAAACCCCGAACCAAGAAAATTTTTTTTTTCATTGCAAAATCTATGACATGCCGAGCCTTTTGAGGGTTTGAACAGCTCTCTAGTACAATGGGCGGAGGAGTTATGCTGGAACTAAGACATATGAAAACTGCTTGATTTAGGCTGAAACCATATCAGCTTCAAAGGTGTTAAGTATTCCTTTGAAATATTTGCATTTATCTATCAAATACACATCATAGAAGTGATTCTTATTTCACACACACACTGCAATGTGTATATTAGTAACACAAAGTTTTCACTTTAACAAACAACCTTCACACAAAATTGCTCAATAGCTAGACACAACATTAACACACTCAAAATGATTTATATATCAAGTCTTGTAAGATAAACCACAGCAAATGCATTAATTTAAAAAAATGCTTACAGTCACTAATTAACATATCAAACATGTTAACTGAACCAACTACAACACTATATAAATTCCATACTTCAACCATGATGGGGTTTAATCCAGAACAGCTATAGTTAAAATTAACTGTCAGTGTAATTACCAATAATAATAAACACATCATACAAACAACACAATGTTCAACAAACCTGCTAAAGGGGTGAGGCAAATTATTTAAGCCAAAAGTGTTAATGTGAACAGTTGCTATTTTACTAATGAAGTTACCCAGCAATCCAAAACCATAATTAGGCTGTACTGAAATAGAATGGTAAATGAAAATACAGAGATCAGCAATGTGTTTAGAAGGTATTCGTTTATGTTATAATATGCTCATTATTTTAGTCAGTTTTAAGCAAAAGCAGTTCTCAGGCTCATTTCTTCCATCTGGGCAGTGAAGAATGAAAATAAATAGGAGTAGGAAAGGGAAAATAAGTAACACAGAACAACATTTGCAAGGGTCTGACTTGATCAGTGCAAAAGCATGTAGATATTTCAATTTTAAATAGAGTTCAGGTGATGTTGTTCAACAATGTTAAGTAGCTACTCACACATGACAAGATTTTAAAATAATAAAAACATTACACTAGGAACAAACAATTGTTCAGAAAAAATAGTCTTACTATTTCCAAATGCAATTAAGTTGATCTTGCAAAAGTCTCCCCTAATACTTGCTTGTAACAGCAGCAACTGCAACACAGCACATTCAATAATAGTAGCACTCATATCTAAGCATCAGGTTTTGGCAAATAACATCATTTGCTATTGTTGAACAATATTTAAGTGCAATTCTGGCTGATCAAACAACAATGTCCGTCGACTTGCATCCACAGCTTTTCTCGGCTTGTGCAGCAATTTAAAAATTCCTGATCCAATGTTCATTGGTATTCCCATAATGATGCACTCAGAAACACCAGTTATCACATCACTCTGGCCATAGTACGCAGCATCAAAAAGATGGTCAGCAGTTCTTTCAAATGATGCTAACATCAGAGCACTTTCTTTCATCCGTGCTAATCCAAACCTAGTAATGCCAAGAACCTCTCCTTTATAGGTCATTAGGTCAGCAAGCAACATGAGATGCCGTCGATCAATGCTCATGCCATGATTGACCATGGTATACTCAACTTCATTGATAATGGTCAAGCGAGCTGCTTCAATACCTAAGCATTTCTCAACTTCAATTGTATTGTTCGATGTTGTCCGTTCTCCAACAACACCAACTGTTGCCATGACACCACGTAAGTCATTTCCTTCAACAAGAAGCTTGTATTTTTCTTTTCCATCAGAACTCTCATCAACGTGTATAACTGCTCGTGATACTCCTTGTAAGCCCTGTACAATAACCTTAGGAATAGCTTCCTTTAAAGCCTGGATCACATGGTACAACGACTGTTTTAGTGTAGTTGAAGGATGTATGGTGAGTATGTCTTTGCTTTGAGTGATAACTTGTGTTGGTTTTATACGTAGCTTGCTAGTGCACAAACTGTATTTCACAATGTCAGCATTCACATCAATTTTTAACAGCCTGCATCGCTGCAAGTCAATTTTGATGAGAATATAGCAATCATCAGGTTGGTAAACTTCTTCCATGAGAGAGCAAATTTCACCAAGAGTTGTGGTCTCAATTCGACCTTTTGCTGCTCGAGCAATGTCCAAATCTGTATCTTTTTGCAAATGAGCTGTTATGATTGGTGTACTGATGTTCCTGGATGCATTGATGATTTCTTTTATTCTTGGGACACCCAAAGTAATATTCATGGATGCAACTCCAGCAAAGTGAAAGGTTTTCAAGGTCATTTGTGTACCAGGTTCACCAATGCTCTGGGCACAAAGCGCTCCCACAGCTGTTCCAGGTTCTAGCCTTGCCTTCATGTACTTACACGATGAGATTTTAACAAAATCTTGCAGTTGAGTGATGGTAACTCGATTGAGCTGATACAAAACTGCAGGTTGAGTTGTGCCGTTGTCATTCACTCCATAACGATTCCGCGCATCTGAAACCTGTTTTGCATAATCTAGAATAAAGTCCTTCATCTCTAGCTTGAAAGCGTCGCTGATATTCTTCTGAGATTTAAGCAGTTGCTCTGCTTTCGCCACAAGTGCTTTGCTGCTTAATGCTTCTTCAAACAAGCATGGTTGATTAGCTTGTACTACTTTCAACACTCGTGAAAAATCAACAGGCTTATTCTTGCCTTCCATGTCAGTGGGATCAAGTCCATCTCCACCATACACAAACTGAACAATGTCATTTGTTGATGACCTAACAGTGAGGTCATAGTGGCCACATAAGTCTTCCAGAGATTTCACAAGCCGTCTTTGCATGTACCCTGTTTCAGCAGTTTTGACAGCTGTGTCAACCAGGCCTTCACGACCCCCCATCGTATGAAAGAAAAACTCTGTAGCTGTTAACCCTGAATAAAAACTGTTGGCAACAAATCCTCTGGCAGCAGGATCTTTTGAATGCCTTTCAAAATGAGGCAGTGAACGATCTTCAAACCCATTTGGAACTCTGTTTCCACTGATAGCCTGCTGACCAACACAAGCAATCATTTGTGAAATATTGATGAAAGAACCTTTGGATCCACATACTGCCATGGTCAATGGAGTATTGCTTCTGTGCAATTCACGCAAACAAGCTTTTCCAGCATAATCACGAATTACTGACAGTTCTTTCAGAATTACAGCTTCAAGGGTCTGCTCTGGTGTGCATCCTGGTTGTGATTGCAGTTTTCCATTTGCCAAAGCAGCAATGAACTCATCACATTTTTCATAGCCTGATGCAAGCAAGTCATGCTTGGCTTTCAACAAGCCCTCACCTGGTGTGACATCACCAATGCCAATAGAAAATCCTCGGTTGCTCAGAAATACTGGACATATTCGAGCAAGCCTCCACATTGCATTGGCAGCTGCCTGCTGGCCATAATCTCTCAACAAAATATAAAAAATGTTGTTCTTTGATCCAGAACCAAGAGTTGCCTTGTCCATTGCACCAGCAAGTAATTGGGAGTTGTAAATTACAACATAGGAATCATTAGAGCAAAGATCTTCTCCACTCCCAGAGTACTGCTTGCCTTTAGCTCGTAAGCAGGCTTTGACAGGACAGTTGCCATTTGGTTTCAAAATCAAGCTAAAAATTTGCTTTCCAGTCCACAAAGCACAAGGTTTTACAATAGCAGGAGCTGGCATATCTATTTTAGTAGATCTGTCCTGACCAGCAACAATGTAGCAAATTATTCGAGAAGCCTGAGCCCTAGTAAAAAACACATCTTTCTGTGTTAGCAAATAGCCAGCAGTAATGAAGTCCTGGATTGCTGCAATAAGTGGTTCACCATTGCGGGGAGTGACTATGTTGCTCTTGGTTCCCATCAGTAGCAATGCTTCAGCTTTGGCCTCTTCAGTCTGAGGCAAATGCAAGTTCATTTCATCACCATCAAAATCAGCATTGTATGGGTTGCAAACACATTCATTGAATCGAAAAGTACGATGGTTTCCTACTTTGGCAAAGTGACCCATGATGCTAAGCTTGTGCAAGGATGGTTGCCGGTTGAAAAGGCATACATCACCATCCATCAAATGCCGTTCAACGATGTCACCATACCTTAACTCATTTGCAACCTTTTCCCTGTTTCCATACTTCAAGAATTTTTTCATGCTGTTGTGTCTTTGTTGAATGAAGTTAGCACCAGGATGTTTATCACAGCCATTCATAACCAATTTCCGCATTAGTTTGATGTTGCTTTTTGTGACTCTTTCAGGATATGTCAGAATTTTAGCAACTAGGATAGGAATACCCACCTGATCAATGCGCAAGTTGGGATCAGGCGAAATCACTGTGCGACTTGAAAAGTCAACTCTTTTACCACTTAAATTTCCACGAAATCGCCCTTGTTTTCCTTTAAGCCGCTGAACAAACCCTCTGGTTGGTTTCTGAGGTTTCATGTTAAAGGGAATGCCTGAGAGCTCGCTGTTGATATAAAGAGCACACTGAAGCTGCAGGAAATCCCAATCCTCCATTATCATTTGAGACTTTGCACCTGTGGCTCTATGTTTTAGTATCACATCATTCAAAAATATTATCTCAGTGAGTTTCACAGTCAAATCATCTTCATTGGTTCCAGATTTCAAGTCAGTAGTAACTGATGGTCTGATGCACAAAGGAGGAACTATAAGTCTAGTAAGAATTAAGTCCTCTGGTCTGCTAGCTTCAGATTTCATTACTAAGAATGGAACATCTTCATCTGGTATGTTCCTAAACAAATCCAAAACAACAAGTGGATTTAAGTCCTCCTGTGCTCTGTTAACCAAGATTTCAAGTTCTTTGTTATGTTTAACAGCATTTGAAAATGACTGATAAAATTCTTCAACCTCAGGATTAATAGTCTTCTTGCTGTAAGCCTTGTATTTCTCGTGAACAATTTTAAATAGTCCACACTTTTTCACAGTTCCATTCAAAGCAGCACACCTATAGCATGAATGACACTTTCTGGTCACAGTATTCACTTTTTTTCTCAAGGACCGTAGCTGAAGGTATGTCAAACCAGGTCGCTTTAGTGTATCCCTGTACATTCGTTTTTCTTCCTCTGACAGCAAAATCCTGCTACAACCTTTACAAATCATTTGTAGGATTGTTATCACTGCCTTAAAGTAACCAGCATGGAAACATGGTAGTTCAAGATCAATATATCCATAATGTCCAATGCAATCAGCCACATTTTTTCCACATGTATCACATACTTTGTCTTTCTGGCTTGTGCCCATTTTTCGATCCAACACACCATAATCCACAGCAGTATGTGTTTGGTCTTGCGTATACAGGTTTTTGCTAACACATTGCAAGTGTGAGTACTGTCGCATTTCCTGAGCACTCTGCACTCCAAAACAGAGTTTACTGATCTTCTTGGCAACATCAGACTCACGATACTGTTCTTTAACCATTTTAACTATTACACCCTATCATGCTAAAATACTCACATGAAACAATACATATAAGCTTGGTGATGCAACATATCAAAATTCAAATTAATCTACAAATTTTAACACTTTTAGAGCCGCCTGGTTTCGGCGATTTTCGCAAAAAAAACAGCAGTTTTCGGTTGCCTTACCAACGCCTTAGCTCCTCCGCCCATTGCACTAGAGAGCTGTTCAATGGCTCAAACGGATCGGCCAGTCTAGTAGATTGCACTCGAAAACAAATTTTTTGCTTGGGGGTTGCGTTTTTTTTGTGAGTGACGTCATAAGTGGAGGACTTTTTGGCCACCTTGGCCCACTTTGCCTGGCCCTGGGCGCCAACCGTTAGGTTGTAGTATTTCGCTGAA
>JGI24022J15233_10011237_pt1 | contig 10201 bp, 10 predicted proteins | sample Ectturendosymbi2_FD_15233 | JGI IMG/M metagenome (IMG submission 15233)
GATCTTGCGGCAGTCTGCGAAATGAAGTCAAACTTTCCCTCGAACCAATCAGATCCTTGGTTGCCCGTGACGCTCCATTGTCGCACCGGTTGACTGCCCACGCGTCCATCAGCGTGCTCTTTGGAAAAAACCTGACAAGACCGCGTGTGTTAAGCTTAAGCAACATGGAACAGTGTTGTTAAAAAAAGTTAATTTGCGAAGTCCCGAAGTATAAGAGACAGTCGTAGTGACAGCCTAGATCAGTGGTTCTTAACCTGGGGTAAATTTACCCCTGGGGGTAAATTTCATCTTCCAAGGGGTAAATTTACTGAACCATAAATGGCAGCAAATGTAAATTTTTATAAATAATTGTAAACTGTGAGAGGTTATTAATTTCATGTTTTCAAGAAATGAGCACCACTGAGTATATTGGGGGGCAAATCTGGTTATCTTGTTTGATAAAATGGGTAAGATATGTAAAAAAGTTAAGAACCACTGGCCTAGATGCATATTGAGGAAACTACCTTTTCGCGAAAAATATTATATCGAAAGTGTTCTTTTATATGTTTGAACAATTTGAAACTTACCAACAAAGATCCCATTCCAGTGCCCAGCATATGCGCGTAAAAGCTGACGCAGTATTTTCCGGGCACAAACTTTGGCGTGCTCAGCTCCGCTACTTGACCGAGAAGGCGAGCAGGGCCAGAGGTTTCGATGTACAAGTAATATCCAGCTTCATTCCCCTGCAACGGAACACGAAAATGTGTTTCTTAAAAAAATATAGGCAATTGTACAAAGCAATTGCTGAGTAAAGTCAGGACTTGTAGTCGCAAAGCTGTAAAACTAAGTTAGATTTTGATCACAGTGCCTTGTGAGTGAGAATGGAAAAGTACTGCCACTGATTATTATAGCTTCAAAAAGTTTTCACATACTTGCAACTTCAAGAAGATCATATCATTAAAGCTCTTGTTTACAAGATATTTTCTATGTTTCCTACGGTATCAAAAGCGAATTCGGTATGCTGTGATCACTACAAAAGTACCCTGTAATTACACAGCATTGAAAATTTAGAACTAACAACACAACAGCAGAAAGCTTTCACAAGGCCGTAGACCTGTTTCGATTTCACAACAAATGATTTTACCTTGGTATGATCGTTAGTCGGTCCTGTTTGAGAGCTCGGGGTTGAACCACTTTTCAAGGTCCAATCGAAATCGTCACTCTGCAGCTGTTGCAAGCCGCAAAGACCAGCGGATAGTGGTTCGAAACTGCAAGACAGTTCCCGAAGGAGCTTTGGTTTCGCTGGACCGACCGCTGTAGAATCTGTGACCAAACAAGCAATGCTCGTTACAAATAACACGCTGACTTTGCCTTCGAGCAAGGTCAGATAATTACCGTCTCGCTCATTGAATGAGCACAGTCATTACGCTCTAATGTTTTTGCCATCTACTTGAATCTTTGTAGCGGAAGGGTTTGGTTCAAAGCAAAACGGGCTCACTCACCGCAAGAGCCCTCAGTTATGACCACATCGTCGATGGCGATGTCACCGGTGTATCCTGGTCCAGTTGTAGCTTCTATTACCACTTTGATGTTCGTGAATCTGTTCATTGCAGCCGGTGAAAAAAGCACGGCTGGATCTGCGAAAANTAAAGCGTTACTTTGATTGGGTTCCAGCAACTTGCAAAGAATTAGAGTTGAGTTTAGTAANGCTGCACTTACCATTCTTGATAGAAGACTTGGACTTTGCACCGGTCCACTTTTCATCCTGCAAGAACAAAAATGTGGATATTTACTCGTGACGTGCTGCCTAGTTTTCTACTATTGGCATAGAGCCAAGACCTTAGAAGGCATTTTAACTGTGGTATTGCTAATGGAAAAATTTTTGCAAAGCTTGGCCATACCGTTGATCGAGTTGTTACATGCACTTAATTGGGTTGTTACGAAGTTAAGCGATAAACAAACGACGCAATTACAAAAGAAGCTGCCAATCAATTCCCATTTACGCTGTATTCTTAAGTGCTGTATTGAGAAACGTCTGTTTCACTAAACGTAGCTTGCCTTTACCTCGGCGTACGGTTCTTCATCGGAAGACTCCTGCCTTTCTTTGCTAGAAAGAAGCTCCTGCGCAAGAGAAAGGTTGAGTAAAGTGATGTCTTCATAAGAGGGCTTAAAGTAAAATGATTTTAAAAGCTTACATTTGCTTCCCTTTCGGTTTTCGACCCATCAGCGGACTTCTTAATGGAAACAGAATTAATTTCAGCAGACATCGAGATCCATTTGTTGCCTTGGTCACCAGACATTTCAAACACCGGTTTGCTTACAGTATCCACCACCTCATACACCTGGTGACGAAAAATATCGCCTTTATGCAAGCTTCCAAAACGTGAAACCAAATAAAACGTCTAGGTTGAGCACATCAAAAACGACATACCAAGGCAATCTAGACAACGCATGCTAAACAATGCAATACCTTGAGCGTGCCAGTTTGTCTGCCGTACATGTGATACCACATTCGAATGCAGTGCGTGGTCGGTGTGAGAAGGGGTGACACCAGTCGTGCAATGTGACCGAACTTGCGTGGGTAAGACGCTTCTATGAACAAGTAGCTTCCTGCAAAGCAACACTATATTGTAACAGCTCACGAAATGCAGCAGGTTTCGAACTCCTTTTAAGCCAACAGTGTCGCTTTCGTCGTCAAAGCTGCAATTTTGTCAAAACGTTCAGGTATGCATAAAAAGTGTTAATAAACGTCGTTTTCGTTTTTAAAGTAGCAAAAGCACGTGAAACCGGCTTTATAAACGCTCCTCAACATTTTCAACGTTACAAGCATTTGCTTTTTGTTGCTTCACCGTTGTAGCAGATTGCCGGTGTTGCTAAGACCAAGCCAGCGCAGGTAATCGCGAAAGACACGCCGAAGTCATTCAAAATGGCTTCAATATAGCTTGTACTCAACAACGCACCTTGTCCGGGTATCCCTGTGGTATGATCAGCCGATGGACCTGTCGACCGACTTGGAGTGTCGTCTTTTTCAACAGACCAGTTGAACTGATCAGCAGTCGACTGAACCCATCCGCACAAACCGTTATCAAACGTGCAATTCAAGTCTGAAAAGAATCGCTTTGGATCAAGATGGGAACGGAATGCAAAAACTCGAATTGGAATTGCAATCTTTTAGGACCAAATGTATTTAATGAAGCAACAGCTACTTACTAGATGTCAGTCTAGGCAATGGCGCGCTGGTCGTTGTTGCCGCTGTGCTAGTGGTCGTAGCGCTAGGTGTTGTAGTACTGGTGGCTAGTGCCTGTGTAGTCGTCCTCGGAGTGGTTACCAGATTCCTGGTTGGCAAGACGCGGGAAGGAGGAGGTGGAGCTAACCCTACGCCAGAGCACAAGCCAGCCGTTACAGAAATGTCATCGAGGGCGGCATCGGAGGTGTAGTAGCTGATGTAGACCTCCCAGTAGAACTGCACCGACTGCAAAAACAATGGCAACATTTGTTAGGAACACAAACTTGTGAGGTGTGCACTTGAGCAAATCAGCGGCCTAGAAAGAGCACACTGTCTGCGAGCAAGATAAAGTATGACTCTCTTACTTGAACATTGGCCCGAGGACGGTAATTGACATTGGCAGTGAGCCATTTCGAACCTTGATCGCCCAGTCTTTCCCACAATAGAACTTCGTGACCATAGCCGTCAGTCGTTCTGTAATTACACGTTGATTAAAGTGACTTTTCGTTTGGCTGACACATTGATCACAGAATGAAAATCACGCACAAATCTGAAGAAATACTCAGTTTGTAGCACTTTTACTGCAAAACCTAGTTTGTCGAGCTGCTCCAATCAGGTGACTGGCAAATCGGCTCCAACAAAAACGAAATTGCGATGCTGCAATGTAGAAGTATGAGCTGTCAAGCAAGTGAAACGCCATCTTACCTTTTCTCGAAAGCATACAGCCGCATGCTTCCCATAAACCGTCCGTACATATGATAGGCAAACGCGACACAACGAGGTTGCTTTCCGCTCATCCAAGATGTCCTGATAATGGCATTGTCACCGGGCTTAGCGGGATCGGAAGCTTCGATGTAGATGTACTTTCCTGTTCGAACGCACGTGTGTTTTGTAAATTTACATGTTTTTTAAAAATATACGATGGTTTCAATGTGAAAAATTTTTATTCCCCTGTTTCCAGTAACATACCCCGCGCCTTCAGTTGGTTATTAAAAAAATAACGTAAGCTGTTTTCCAGCAAACCCATGCCTTAACCTGAACAAACGTACATACCGGATCCGGTGGTGTGATCCCCCGACGGTCCAGTCAGGCTGCTGGGAGTGCGACCACTTCCGGTCAGCCAGTCCAAGTCATCCAGTGTGTCTTGGGTCATGCCGCACGTTCCCGCCTCGAAGTCGCAGTGGAAATCGGAAGTCACGTGCGTTATCGGCGGAAGCGTGGGAACGCTCAACGGCACTGGCGCGCTACCGGGCTTTCGACCTGAAAGGAAAAGTCAGATCAGTTACTGAAAAGCACTGTTCTCGCCCAAGGGCGAAATGCAGTCATTCCGTGGTTTTTCACTTACTTTCTCGGAAGATGGCCGTGAAGCCGGTATTCCTGTCTGTGGTGGGATCGGACGCGAATATGATAAACATGCTGCGGCCGGTGCTGGTTATCTGCGCACAGATCACAGTTGGGCTTGTTGCGCTGTGTCAGCCTCGACGCATAAAACGCAAATTGTTTTTCGCTGTTGCGCTCACCTCAATATCTTTCGAATGCTTGCCGCAAATCGTTTTCAGCACAGGAAAAGCGGCGCTCGTTCCGTCGTGGATGAGGAGGGCGTCGTTTTGGCATAGTGGAGAATCTAAGTTAAAATGATTGGCAACAATCATTTCAGTCCAATTCCAAACGACCGCACGCGCTAGTATTCGATCTTTCGTCAACTTACCGCTGATGTCCACGTTTTTGAACGCCACTCTGACGTATCGACCGGGTCGCACTGTTATGTTCCAAGTGCAGTGGGACTCTTTCGGGTACGCTCTCGGATAGGAGGGACTAGAGAACGACCCACGGGCTTGATTTATGTAGTCTTGGCCGCAACGCTGGTACGTTCCAGCTCCTGCAATAAGACTAGACTTACGACTTGCAACAGGGTTGTGAGCTGTATAACAGGGTTAAAGGATTCGGTAAAATTTTGTATAGGATATTTTATTACGAATCTGCGGATTCTCTACTTGGTGTGCAGCGAGTGTTAAGCGAAAATACATAAAGCTGTTTGTATGCAGATAAAGTTAAGGGCAGGGTGAGATAATATCTGTTGACGCACATCGTGGAAAGTGGTGACCTCGAGTGCAAAACAACACATTCCTTGCGCCTTATGCTATACGATAAAACTTGTTATTGGCTGCAATAAGTTCGCTTACCACATTCATACAAATATTTGACTTCTTCTATGTCGTAGGGGCTCATCCTGTGTCTTTGGCCAATGGTTGGCTCGGGCTTGCGCCTGGGGATGATCTGCAAGGCGTGCAGAAGAAACACAAGTTAAAGAGTCAAGTTCGCTGCAGCGACGATGTGCTCTGAAAAGCTTTTTGGTTTGACACGCATTCATCATTGCGACTTGTAAACATAAAAACATCAAAGACATTAGAAAGCTGCAGGTGCCATCAGTGAAATCATCCCCACCTGTATCGTAGGCAGATATTGCTTCTTCGAAAATGCCGACCGGCCGTAGTGCATTACGCTGTTGTAATCGTAAACCACCAGGTTCTTAGTATTGTTGTATCGATCGAAGTTCACCCCCATGTCTGAAATTTAAAAGCATATTTTCCCTTAGGGGACAACATCAAGATCGCCATTCATCGTCAAACTGCGTGTTCAAGATTTTGTGCGACCACAAAAAAACTGAAACATTTAGCCTGGTTGAAAAGCAGGAGAATTATCTGTTAGATATCTTTGGTCAATGAGCTTTACTGAAGGCGCTTTCCGTCTGTAAGACCAGGCCGGATTATTTGGTCAGAACACGAGCAAAAAAGACGTTGCATGTGACTTCGTAAACCAAGCCTAAACACCGGAGCAACGACCCACCTTTCTGAATGTTGCTCGTCATGATCTTCACAAATCTGTCGCGATCGCTGCGGGAGTGCTCGTGCTGGAAGCCGACGACGTGCATGAACTCGTGAGCGGCGATGCCTTTTGCTACACAGCCCGGAATAGCGAGAGACACGGTTTGCTTGGAAAAACCGGTTTTTCCCACGTACGCCCAGCATCTGTCGTGAACAATTCGTGATAAGCAAGTTCTCTCGCTCGAGGCAGCTGATCGAGAAGCGTTAAACGTTGTAGATTTTTCATAAAAGAGGTGGCTTGGAATAGAAGAAAACTTGGAAGGAAGTTTTCCAAAGTCGTAATAGAAGTTGCAAAGCAAACATTGTTTCAAATAATCAGGCAAAACTTTTTTCACCAATCAGTTGTAAACACACGTCACTGAGAGGCATGTGACTGCAGCGTCAACACTTAACCAAGCAACCAACGGGCAATATGAACTGTGTCTTGGACAAGCTCAGTGTTAATATAACTCAACTCACCCTTTCGCGTCTGTAATGTAGATGTAAGCGATTTCTGATCGACGAGGAACGAAACGCACGCAAGTGTGCTTCTCGTAGATTTTCATCACGCTCTTTATCACGGCTAGATGAGTACGATCTGCGCACAAAGACAATAGGAAGGATACAAACACAGTCGACAATTAAGTGCTTACGTTTCGCAATCATCATGTTAATACGATAGGAATAATACACTTTCCCTGTTTCTTCACAATGTAGTATTCAAACGACACTTACTGTATCTTTTGCTCAAGGTGTACGGAATCGGCACAAGGTTCTTGTACCGGCCCCACCTCGCCTTGGGCCACTTGTCACTGGAGCCAGCCGCGTTTCGGATCTGAAAAAAGCATGAAGAACGTCTCACTGTGCTTATTGCCAAATTACCTCAGCTTTGCTAAAACTGGCTTTGAGCAAACCACAGTTGCAGTTACAAGCGTGACCATAAGGATCGTCGAAAGGATTGTGCTTTCATCGCCACCTTTCACGTACATCCGGTTAACTAATCGAATCTTGTATACCACTGCAGTTTACTCCACAAATTGCTTGCTGGGCGAAGTGTAAAACAGGTGTCATTTTTTTAGGACCGCAACTTCCCATAGCGCATACAGGAAAACGAAGAATGCATAAAGCCAAGTTTTTGAAAAACAACTGGCAAGCTCTTCCGCGTAAAGCTCCAATTTAAACTAGATCGGGTACTAGTGATATGTGTATTTAATAAAATGCGGTAAAAGCTGACATGTTGTCCCAAGTCACAACAGTGCTGGAGTTGCAGAGAAGACAATCACACAAAGAAACGTTGCTGCAACCAAGATCAAGAGAAAGCGAAAAGTCTTACCCGAAGAAACTTCATGTCGCCCTCGAAGGTGCCGGTCACGTTCACGTCTGCGCAGAAAAAGTAAATTCTTAATCGCCGTGCTTCGAAAACAAGTGACTAGTCAATCATGCAGCCTCGTTGCTGTAAACGTTTTTGAGCAGTTCTTTCACTTACACCGTTGATAATACGTTTAGACACCAGAGATGACGGACAAAAACATCTTCAGCCAATTGTCAGCGAATGAGCTTTTCGTCGGGTAGCGGTAAAAGCGGCGTTGTGCTGTGATTAAAATACTTCAACGCAAAATATCGCGGTTTCCGTAAAAGCCTCAGCTTTCTTTTCAAAATTAACGAAGACGTTTGTGGCCGCGTTAACAACAGCAATTATCTGTGTTTTTAGCATGCACGTGCATAGCGTGAGAGGTTTCGCTTGTTTACGGCGGCCACTTACTGTGATTGATGTCCAAGATGGCGGTGAATCCATCTTGGTTCATAATTTGCTTCTTTCTTCCGATCTCCTCAGGGTCGTTCTTATCAACTCCTTCAGGTGTTTCAAGAAAGCTGGGAACGGCCTTGCCACTGTAATTGCTTGATTCCTCTTGCATTTCGTTTACGCTGCACAAGTTCAACAGTACAAGATTGACTTTTTGCTGCAATTTAGAAATATTCAACATGGCTATTGCAAGAACAAAGACAGTGATTGTTGCCAGGCCACGTCCAAGCTAATTCAAACTGTTTGTTCATTTTGAAGAGATTGGGTCTTGCAGGACACGAGCTACCTCGCTAAGCAACATTAATTGTGTTTGAGTAGTCCAAACGCTTTAAAAAACTGGCGCCGGCATAAAAACACATGTTTTTGAAGCATCGGCCTCCGTCGGAAAACAAATATGTTGGTAAATCTCCATTAATCATCAAACCTTACTTTCCAAGTAAGGTTTCAGAAAGCTTGCAACCATTGTGACCATGGGTCAAAACATTCGCGTTACTTGTTCAACCGAACCGTAGCGAAATACATCGGATTACGGACAGCCGCAAAGTCACGGTGAAAATTTTGAGCCAAACAAACTTAGATGTCGATTCTTTTGTTTCGTTGTCGCAGGAGTTGCACGCTTTGAGTTTACGGAGACTAATCCTGGGCAAGCAATCGAAAAGTCACAGCTATTTTGACTGCACTGGAAACAATGGTCAACAAAAGTGCTTGCGTGTTCATCATCAAGAAGGTAGGTGGATCACCATAGAAGGCTTGCTTTGCGGAAGTTTCTGGCAGGATTCTTCTGCAATTGCTTTTTATACGAACGCTGTGTCCGCCTGATGCGATTACGGCTGAGGTCATCGATTGGGAAACTTGCGGAACATTGTATATCGGCCGCTCACTGAAACCGCGTATCTCGTACGTAGAATGGATGGGGTTGTTAGAAATGAGAATGGAGCGTGCATACACTTGTCGAAATCAGCACTACCCGTCACAACGAAGCAGAGTCCGTTTCTACCATCTATATGTTTTAATTCCCTTATCGTGATTGCCAGCCTTTCACTAATACGCGTGACCTTCTGGCGTTTGTTGGTGACAACGCAACAACCTAAATTGGTCATCACTTGTGTCCGCGTCAGCACGTCCACAGAAACCAGCCTGCACGCCAACTCGTTTTTCTGCGTAAGTTGTGTCAAACGCTTTGCCGAGCGATTCTCTCCTAAACACCCATTTAAGTGAGAGACGATCTAAACAGGCATTTTAAACTTGTCAGCAATAATTGTTTTGTACCTGGAGATGTTCAGTACGTTCCCTTCCTCCTCTACCTCTTCCTCTTCAACCTCTTCCTCGAACGAAAGATGCGTAACTGTTGCATCACGAGAGCTCTGCGTGGGAGTACTGGTTTCCAGTTCTTCCTCGCTTGCGCTGGTCGTTGATGGAACTGACGAGGGAACTTTTTTCCGGAGAAGCTCTGGCAGTGCTTGCCGGAATGAACTCGAGCCAGGTTTCAGTATCAAAGCGTTCAGTTCGAGCTCTCGAAGCATTCGTCCGTAGTCAATTTCGCTTTGGCTGTTAGTCGTGGCGTTACCTCTTCCTTGCGGCGAGTCGTCTGGGATAGCTCTGCTCCGTACTAAACAAACAAAATTGCGTATGGTATGATTTGACACCATTTCTATGTAAAAAAGAACTATTTCACACTGACAGCTGCGAGTTCTGAAACTTCGAAAAATGAGTTCTCCCCGAGTTTGCAAAAGGCACGAAAAGCTCATAACAGGGAGATACTAAATATTTAGGCAATCGGGCAATACAGTTGCATTGCTGTCATCAAGCCTGACATACACCATAGCTGCAATCAACTCCCCGCTCCGCACAATCGTGATTGCCAAAAACGTGACAGTGCTCCCAACACCGAATAAAAATTGCTGTCTGCTGCAGGGGCAAAACACGTCAGAATCCAAGCGGGACCAAACCGGGAACGATGTATGAATCCGAATACACCGTAACTTATTTGCTTTTTTTGTTACAAGTCACTGCTAAGTTAAACAACATCGTTGCTGGAGGAACAATAGCGCTCGCTGTGCACTCATTGTATTTCCACTGAGAAAAACGTTGCCGTGCTTCGGATGTTTTCGTAGAAACTAAATAGAGTCAGGTTCAGCAACTTTAAGCGCTATCAAATTTATACAACGGCACCGATGTGAGACTCTCACTGAGTGGCATTGAGAACGGATCAAGCACGTACGCCATTAATCCCATAAACACACAGACTTTCGAGCATACCAGCCGAAGCTCTGTGAAGCGCGCTCTTGCTGTAATTAGCTTTAGACCTGGCTGCCGATCGACGAATGC
>JGI24022J15233_10011238_pt1 | contig 10200 bp, 7 predicted proteins | sample Ectturendosymbi2_FD_15233 | JGI IMG/M metagenome (IMG submission 15233)
GTGGTTAAATTGATTTTTCCTACACGAAACTAAGAAAACAACCGTTTTTGCTGCATATTTCAAAATCCAGGGTGGCAGCCTCCCCTTCTAAGCCCATGTCATGTCCACTTCATACCTTGCACCCATGCGCCCCTTTCCTGGAGTCCCGGGAGGATGAAGTACGCACACTAAGTTTTCTGTAATCCAGTCCAAAATTATAGTCGCATTCCCCAACTGCAGCCGTGGAATAATTGGTGTTTGTCGTGACAAATAACAAAGTGCCCAAATATCTTTTTGATAAACGTTTGCCCAAGCTTTTAGCTGCTTTAGACAACTTTACTTTTGTTGTGATTTTCGTTTGTGTTGCATTATTTCCTGACTAGCATTATTTCATGCACACCAAGTGACATTGCAACAACGATACTGCAAAGTTTATGACAAGCGCATTGGCCGTATAGATTCCACTCAATACAACTATAGCAGGCCAGATGTAAGAAATGTTATAGTGTCTCACAGAAGCTCGGATATTAGACAAGAACCAGCGCAGCATGTTGCTGCGGGACGTGCATTGTGCATAAATCCGTTAAAGTCTAGTTAGAGAAACGCAGTCACTTGCAAAAAGATCCTCAGGACAGATGTGTAACACACAGCAGTCAGCAGAAGTTAAAATCGGCGCGCTACCGTTTTGCGACGTACGCTTACCGGCAGTTCACACATTAGTAATTTGCACAAACTCAATTGGGATTTCTTCATGTAATTTTGACTATCGAGCAATGCTGTTGTAACTTGTACTTCCTACAGCAGTTAATACAGATGACTTAATATTACTTGTGATCAGGGTCGTAACGAGGGGGCAAGGGGAGCGCAATTCCTCGGGTGCCGAATCACTATGAGAAGACAGAATATCACAACAATACTCTTTCTTCAATAGAGTACATTTGCTTCCGAAAGACCTCAGGTTCGAACATGGGGCGCCAAACTTGCTTCTTGTCCCGGTGCCATCTAACCTCGTTGCGCCCCTACTTCTGATGTCATACAACCACATACTTACCACCATGAAGCGCGAGGTTAGCAACCTTACAGTTACAGAAATTTGATATGTGCGACAGGAGGAAGTAAAAGCACTGCCGATTTAGTGTGTAAATATGTAAGCTAACTGCACGATCTTGACAGCAACGGACGAGCTCTAGCAGCGGTGCTTCGTTAACGGGATATTTATTCGTTAAAACTGCTTGGTCACCTTGTGTTTCGACTGCGGGATTACTTAAAAACTGCTGCAGTACAGTTGTGGCCGAAATAAACGTTCAGCAGCTGCAAGGCGCCTGATAACACGCATAAATAGTGATAACTAATATCTATAAACAGTGAAAACTAATCTTTATCCGCTATATGCGGAATTGCCTTCATTGCTCTTCCTCACTGACAATTCAGAATTTTACAGAGCCTTGCCTGTGTTTCGTCAGGGAAAAGTCAAGGAAACTGACAAATTACCTTGGATGCCGCAAGGAATCAAAGTAAGCAACAAGCTTCATGTTACGAATTAGATCAAATTCAGTGATCAGTGCGCCGAAAAACACTTCCCAGAGTCTGGACCAGCGATACCAACGAAGCAAAACTCACACATTTAGAATTCACAGAACATTTTGCTTATATGCATCAGCACCTTTGAGCTGGTCTACTCTCTGCACAAGATGCCGATCTACATTCTAGTATATGAACACTCCCCATTCGAATGTCACTGCCCGAGGAAACCACCACGCGGTACCCTGAACTTTGTTGGGATGTGTCTGACTTCAGACAGACAAGCCGAAGAAGAAATAGTGCAACCACTTCATGCAACTGTACATTTTAATTTGCAAAAAACAGCAAAAACAGCTTAAACAAAGTAAAGACGCAATTGAAGGCGAAGACAGTTGGCAACCAAACAATGTCCCTTGCTGCAATTACGTGAGAACGCAGCAGGAACTTCTGAATGGTTCTTCGATATTGAATTGATCGCAAAATATGCATGCTTGTTGCTTATTAGAGTTGGCGAAAAACATCAAACGCCCGTTTCCAAACTTTTGCAGCAAATATTTAATGAACTCCTCATTTAACTGATGGACCTTTATTCCAGTTGGGTTTTTCGTAAGCACTGCCACCCCGCCGAAATGCGCTATGTCACCCTCACTTTGCACACAAGACTCATGACTTATCACCTGATTCCCAGTTCGCAAATTTATCTTTATGCCATCATGCAAGCCTCCGGGCAACTCATTGCCACGAACATTGATGTTCAACTTCAGTGGAGCATCATCCAGTTCGTGTAGGCTGTAGCGAAGAACGAAGGAAATGACAACAAGCTCTTTAATTTTATCCGCTGGTAAGTAGTGGTAGTGTGTCGATTCGAGTGATTCCGGATGATGAATCGAGTATAAACCTTCATAAATGTGATTAATGGCTGACCGAGCATCTCTCCAAGGCGTAACCACTTTTGTGCAACTGCCCTCAGTTATCAAAACTTTGGTGATGCGACCAAATGTTTTACGACTGCCTTCCGGCATGAAGAAGGTGCGAGGTTTAGAGACTTGTTCTAACTTCCAAAAGTAACTGGACTCTTGAGACTCAAACGTTGGATTGAACAATATCATTGAATGAGGAGCCGCTTCACATGAATACATCCCAGTAAAACTATGAGTCTCCTTTTCAGAAGCCGTATCATGTTCCTGTGCCATCTGAAACAAGATTTCATTACTAGTAACCCTGAATAATTGCTACAAAACAAACTCTTCAGCTTCAACTCCAAATTATTACTATGATTTAATCCATACAATCGAGTACTTTTGTTCATCAGGTGATCGCGCTAAACTCACTGCATTTATCGCTGAATTACGGAAACAAGATCTTTATGTTCCATGACAGAAATCAGACAACGCCCAAAAGAAAGTATTTTGAAAGAGATCAAATAGCAATCTGGAACCTACCTCAAATTTAGTCTTTATGCAATAACTTGAAGTATTGACGCGTTTCAAAAACGTCGTTGAATCACCTTGTTATGCTCGTCACCAAATCTCAAACCAACACACTTTTGTCATAGACTAGCTTTACATCTGCGTCTGTCCAAGCATCTGTACTAATTGGTTCAGCGACGGCTTTTAAGGATTCGTGGCAAGGTTCTTTCAAAAAAAGCAGAAACGGCGCAGAGGAACGTGTCATCAACATACTTGCCTTGCACCTTGAGGCCAGTTCCATTCCAATTGCCTTAATCCGATCAATTTGATCTCAAGTCTTGAAGAACTGTTTTACAGAAACGAGCAATGAAAAATGCTTCGAAAAAGACCCATACATTACATAAAATTTCTTCATTTTGTTTACGTCATATTTATTCGTCCGTCGGTTATTGTTTCATATGACTCAGCTAATAAACATAAATAATCCAAGAAGCCAATAAGCAAAGAAACCAACTGTTAGCGGAAATTAGAAGGTTAGCTAGTTGTGAAAACGATTTTCGTTTAGACTTTGAGCCAACTGCTCACTGGATGACACAATCTAATTTCATGTGAACAATTGGAGGTATGGGAATAAAACAAAATTTTTCAAGGATATGCAACATTGAAATTACTTGAATAAACAATTGAAACCGGAAGTTATTTAAAATGATTGATTCAACAGATTATCCTATTTTTTCAACATCTACGCAGGAAAACACTGTTCGAAATTCAATATTTTAGATTCGTGTGACCAAGTCTGAAACATAAATGTCAGAATGAGTATCCAGTTTCTTTCTGTGGTTGCAGTGCTATGCTGAACTGCGCGTTTGATTCTATTGAAAATATGCGAAATTACTGTGTTTGTCAACTGTAAACTATTTGTCGGTGCATTCGACTAACAGAAAGTGAAGTCTGTTCGCCCAATTCAGCATCGCTGTAAGATTTCTTTCCTTTGTTTCTGTTGTGTTTTAGAAACAGTTTTCGATGACCAATCGCAGTTGACGTTTGGTGATTCATTTTTGACAAGTGTTTCTCTGATCATCTTCCGTTTCGTATGTTTTTTGATTTTGTCATTGTTAGGGTATAGCTAAAAACAAATAACACGTAAACCTATCTTGAAACGTAGTTCCAGTCTGTCATAGCTTAAATAAACATGATTTTATGAATTCGTAATGTTGATGAAAAAATTAAGTCGCAATTCCAACTGATCCTCTGTTGCTGTCGTCATCACGTCTTTATTTGGCGAACTCAAAACAATGAACATTGTTCAAATCACGTCTTATTCCTCACCTGCGTGTTCATTTCCTCTCATGTAAGTTTTCCTATGGGGATTGGGACAGGCTCGCAACCATTAAGTATTCTGCCAATTTTACCTTCAAATGGAAACTTAAGAAACACCTCCTACATGAAACAGATACATATGTTTTAGAAAAATTTCACTTTTCAAGAACTAAATGCTGAGAATTTCGTTAATTCGAAAAATGTCATATTCTTTGTTTCTTTTGTATCTTTACATTTTGTTTCTCGGTCTTTCCTGTGCACATCCCATTTTTTCGACATGAAATTATAATCCACATTTTTTGTTATTTTATTTTGTTTTCAATATAGCAATAATAATGATAACAATAATATTTTATATCGGACACCATATCATAGACACCATCAAACAACGTGGGAGCAAAAAATGGCTAGCCATGACGCATTACAGTATAGATGTTTGCACACGACCACACTGGTAAGCGCAAAGCATTTTAACAGCACTTCAACTGTAGCTTCATACACCCTTCATAATGCAAAGGACCCAGTAGTGTGAGGGAAATGAAGGTATTCTAACATCAAAACGTTGGGGAAAACAGTTATCAGAAAAAGAAAAAAATATAAGATAAGTTAGATGGGGGTGCACATTGGAGCACAGAGGCATGCAAACTATTCCGATCAAGGTTTCAAATACTTGCAACGCATTTATCATGAGATCGACAGCCAATTAATTTTCCTGAGTTTTGAAGCAGCGAACGGAAGGATTTTCGTTGTTATGCAAAAACAATATTGATAAGACGCGTACACTGGTCCAACGAATCAACAACTATATCAGTTGGTTCATTGCCATACCTGAGCGTTAAACAAGTGAGGAAAAACAAAAATTTGTGAAAAGCATCAGATATTTGAAGAGATCGGATGAAAAAGTTAGATGAAGATGCACAACGTTGCAAGAAGCGATATAGAATATTTCTTCAAAAGGCATCAAAAGTCGTGACACGATGGCTAACCTGGTGTGGGTGGACACTTACATTTCTGGGTTTGTAATGCATAATTCGGAAGGCATTGTTACGTGCAGCGCGTAAGCGCTTCATATAGGCCTATAGCCTGTGCGAACTTGCCCCACAATTGGCAACGTGCATTGACAAGCAATAGGCGCGAAAAAGAGCGTTTTTTACTGCAGGAGAGCACTGGTCGAATGTGCCTCGGAGCTTGCTTGCTGCATAGTACAGCGATTCCGCTTGTCTCTGAATATCATCATCAACCTTCGGTGAGGCATTTACCAACACACCAAGGTATTTCACTTGGTAAAAAGTTGTAGGCCTACACGTACACTGTTCAGAAAAACATTGAACAGGCTACTGAGGTAACCATGGTCGCATGCGGCAAAACGCAACTTGAACTGAGCGCTAGAAGATTTGTTGCCATGCGATTGTTACGCAATGAAGACCAACACTTGAACAATCCGCTAGCAATTTTCGCAACCTGCTTCTCCAACAGGGCTGTGGGTGTGAAACCGGAGCCAAAAACTTTCAGATGATGGACCCGGAACCTGAAATTTGGGTTCCAGTTTCACAGAGATAGTTTGTTTGGGCAAGCGGCTTATACAAATAATACAATGCTTTTTATGATTTTTTGGACCAAATTGTTCTGGAGCCGGAGGCACAAGCTTTCAGATGTTGGAGCCGGAGTCGAAAATTTGAGACACCTGGAGCCGGGACCTGAAATTTGATTATCGCCTCCACAGCCTTGCTCCGCAAGCAAAGGAGCAGACACGAGCGAACTGCAATCTCATCATAGCATGACCCCAGCACAGTGAACCTGGCTCTTGTGCAGTAGCGTCATACCAGAAAACAGTGGCAATTCTAAGGCGTGGCCTGAGTGGGCCATGGACCCCAGATTTTTGCTTGGCAACCCCCAGTTTTTTTCTTAATTTTCCGTTCAAGTTTGTTTTGTTGTCATATACAGCAGATAACTTTCGGCCAGCAATATTTTAAAAGATAACTTAGTAACCCTCTGGCCTGCATTCAATATTTTTCAAATGCATGATAAGCTGTGTTGCTGTTTTTGACGGTTGGGAAACTAGAGTTTTTTGACGATGTACACCAGTAGTTGCTCAGATCCTGCGTGAAATTTAGTCAGACCGCGTTCGTGGTGTTGAAAAATTCATTTCGAAACTAAGAAACGGTCGCAGAAATGGCAAGATTGATCTTTCGTGCATTTCAGTGTGAGATGTAACTGGGTTATATTACTTTCAGCAGATTGTTGCTGGTCCCAGTAGCAAAAGTTTTGTGGAAGCATTAAGAATTGGTTTCAGTTAATTTATGCGAATTTATCCTGGCTGCAACATTGCGGTCTGCTGCCTTGTGTAGCCTATATGACTTCTAAACATCTTACGTAAGTGGTGTTAGATTCATAAAACGATTGTAGTTTGACGCTGATGTCATTTTGATTAGCAGCGAACCGCAGAGTTGTAAATCGGGCCGGGCTTTTTGGGTCGGGCCGGTTTTCGGGCCGGTTTTCGGGCTTAAGTTTGTCAAAATGTTTCTGGCCGATTTCGGGCCTACATACAAAACTTTTTTATAACATTCAGAGCGACGATTTTTTTCTTTTGTGACTAACGTTTGTTGTGCTCACCGTGGTGACTTCCGTGAGTGAAGTGGTTGTGATTTTTCTTCAGCCAATTCTTTTTGCAAACACAGCTGCGTTCTTTTGTGCTCTGCTCGGATTAGCCTCACACTCCTTTTGAGACGGTGACAGTTTTGAGGAAATTAGCACGCCATGGCGATGCTTCGACGAGATCAATCACTCCCGCGAGTCTTGGAATGTTTCGAGAAACGATGGCCTACAAATTGGTTTTTGATGCCTATAGCGCTGTACTAGAAAGTTTCTTTTATGCCTACTAGAGGTGAGCGGATATTGATTTTTTAACTCCTGATCCATATCAGAAAAATTTTTTGAATATCCATATCCAATCCTTATCCGAAAATTTCTGAAATTTAGTATCCGATATCCATCCGTATCTGAATACGACACTGGTTAAACGAAACAACAAACAGGCAGTGGTTACAAGTCCACCAGTGGACCTTCATTTTTGAAAACTTATTCATCCATCGTCTGTAACATGACACTAATCCATGATAAGTGTGCAGTAGGCTGGACTACGCTTGGTAGAATCTTACTGTAGTAATCCTAAACCTAACACTTATTAATCCTAAGCCACATATCTGACCACAAAAGCTTGGAAACTTATGAAAAAAGTAAATAAAAACAACTACCATGAAAAGTGCAACCACTGCAACCAAAACGAATGGTACCTGTCACTATCTGATTATGGCAAGAATCAGCACAAAACCCATTCACACAGCAAGACACGTCTACCTGACTACCATGGAGGTGCTGCTAATGTGACAAACTCAGCATTTTATTCTAACTGTGTCACTGCCAGCGGACCTATAGCCACTTCCAAATAAAAACACCCTGTCATTGTGTGACCCAAACCATAAAAATAACATCACATGTTGTGCACTTTCAATCTGAAAAACACAATATTAGTGTGTACTATGCCACTAGAGGCAGAGCTCTGCTGTGATCGTTTTTCCATTTGTACTGTAGTGTATCTGGCTTTGTCCACCTATAGCAGTGATTTCGTGGCACTAGTAGTTAGTACGCTGAACCCGATCCAAAGGGATTTCCTGCTGTGCGAGTGGTTGTCGTTAGGGCTCTCAGCATTGTTGTTTAGACGGGGCTGATAGAGACAACTCTTTCATGGGAAAATTTTTAATGTAAGCTACAGCACTTTTTTATTAGGTTTTGAAAACCAGACACAGGTTTACAATTTGGGTTAGGGTTTTTGGTTATATGGCAAAGAAGATCCGCTAATCCAAGGATATAGTCCTTCTCATGTGACCAATTCCACTTGCATCAGCTAATTGCAAAAGAGCTCCAGAATTCAATCAATTGGCAAAATAAAGAAAATATATTTTGTAACACTGAGAGTAGATCACAGTATAAAATATAGTAAAACTACGTAGCTTACCAAAACTACAAACTCAAACTGTCTTTTAGCAAAGGTTTGCTGCATAAAACTTGAAGTAGATTGCTTAAAATTCTCTAACCAAAAAAATCCAGTTTAAACACTGAAACAGACCAGGGGTGACAAACAGGTTGATCGCAAACAGGTTGATTATTAGGGAGCTTGTCAATTCAATGCAAAATCTATCGCACTTGATTTTGCATTGAATTGACAAGCTCCCTAATAGAAACACTTTACAATCAATATTCCAGAAAGTACATAAAAACGATCCATCAATTGGTTGGTCACGTACATTCATTGGTGCCTCTTGTGATGGCTGACCACAGGCTAGCTCGGCAGATGCCGCGAAGGATTTGGAATACGTTTTTCGATTATTGCGTGGCAATCGTGACATAGGTTTAACAGACACTTTGCCTTCTGTCTGTGCATCACATGCTAAGGCGGTGGTACACTGCATTTGCACATGTAATACTCAATTTTGGCATTTTTTTATTTGTGACTATATTACCAACTGGTCGATCACGAGTTATCAAGAAATTTTCTAGTTGATCCCAGTCGAAGACAAGTTGGCCACCCCTGAAATAGTATTGCCTACGCAACACACGCATATATGCCACTCAGCACAACAAAACAAAGCAGCATACCAGCAATATAAGAGCGGCTTACAACTTTCACCTTGCCGGAAAAACAATCTACGATGAAGTAACACGAATTATCATCGATTGTGATGAGTGCAGTACATACTGACAAAACCATTTTGATTTTTTGTGAATATATAAATGATAGCAAACAATACAACAGCACCATCATTTGTGACATCTTGAATCAACCTCCAAAGATGAGCGGACTGTCATATTTTTCGATCCAGATCCAGTCCTGAATTTTTAAAATTCCGTCCAAATCCAACCACAGTCAAACTTTTTTGAAATTAAAAGTCCACGTCCAAATAAAGTCCAATAAAATTACCAAAATACAGCTTTTTAATAACAAATATCACGCAATTCGTTTCGATTAACTCAGTCCAAATCCGGTCCTGATCCTAAATTTACGAAGCAATTTACAGTCCGGATCCAATCCAGATTTTAAAAAATTCGGCATAGTCCGGATCCAGCCCACTCCAAGTCCAGTCCAATGCTCATCTGTGTCACCCTCTGGAAAATTTTGTTATAGAAATCAAACAAATATCCTGATCCTGCACTGATCCAATTTTTTCCAAAATGAATATCCAAATCCAATCCTGATCCAAAAAAATCGCAAGTAACCTGCAGGATATCCAATTCTGATCATGTCCATGCTCACCTCTGATGCCTACAGCGACATGGTGGATAGTTTCATTTTGTCTTGAGACACATTACATTCTGCAGCATTATCGTTGACAAACAAGCTAAAGTTGTGCTTGTTTAAGCCAATGTTTTGGTCAAGGTGTGATAAAACCGTGCACTTGCAGGTATACCCACACACTAGGCCTACGGTTTTTGATATTCTGCAGTTGCGTTTATCTTAACTCAGGATTTCTTAGGATCGACTCAGTATTTGGCCATAGACAGATCCGTTCCCCAGCTGTAGGTTTGTTAGTCAGTGCGGAATTAGCGTGGCGATCTGGAATTTCCGACCCGACCATAGCCAGTAGCGAGAAATCGCTCCAAGTGACTCGTAAGTTCGTGACTACGGTTTTAACCCTACCCACACATGTCCTGCGACCTCATAGAATTGTGTACGGATTTTCTATAATGATTCACAAGCAATTCATTAGCGTATTTCAGCTCATTGCCCCGGAGGTCAAATATTTCACTCAGATAAACACTTGAAATTTTAATTTAATTTGTTTGCTTGTAAGCAGACACGAAGTCCATAGTACGAACACACACACTCTGCAGAACGCAGGTTGATAAAAACAGACAATACAGAACGTAGTACAAAACATTGAAGCCGGCGAAATCACAGGGTTACAGACACTTT
>JGI24022J15233_10011239_pt1 | contig 10199 bp, 2 predicted proteins | sample Ectturendosymbi2_FD_15233 | JGI IMG/M metagenome (IMG submission 15233)
TTGAACCAGAAACGCTAGAAAGTCAATCAAAGGCTCAAAAGACTCGGACTCGAGCCTAGTTTCCAATGAAAACTTCAGCGAAACACTTTGGCCTAGCGGTTAAGCCCTAGGCCAGGCAACATGAGCCAAAATGACCCTAAAACTACTTCACTTATGACGTCCGTCACAAAAAATCCGCACCCCCCAATGAAAAAAATTTTTTGGAGTGCAATCTACTAGACTGTCCGATCCGTTTGAGCCCTTGAACAGCTCTCTAGCGCAATCAGTGGAGGAGCTAGGGCGTTGGTAAGGCAACCGAAAACTGCTGTTTTTCAGACTGAAATCAAAGTACAAATATATCGTACACAGGCTCTTAAAGTGTTAATACTCTTGTAACTACAGTATGGACATTTAAATGAACCCCTACATTTTTGTTTTTTTGTGAGTGATGTCATAGTGAGGTAGGTTTTTGGCCATTTTTGGCTGCTGGCACCTGACCTGGGCCCAACCACTAGTTGGAAGTATTTCGCTCGGGTTTTCAATGGAAACTAGGTTAAGATCTGAGTCTTTTGAGACCTTGCTCAACTTTCTAATGTTTCTGGTTCAAAAGTTATGTCCTAAAATGAACAAAATAATTATCTCATAATGGGATTAACTACTAATTTTGTTGTTTTTAGGTCATAACTTTTGAACCCGAAAACGCAGCAAGTCATCCAAAGTATCAAAAGAATCAGATTTTAGCCTAGTTTCCAATAAAAAGTTGAGCAAAATACTACCATCTACCAGTTTGGGCCTAGGGCCAAATGAAGTAGGTCAAAATGGCTAAAAACAATTTTACTTATGACGTTACTCACAAAAAACCCGAAACCCAAAACTAAAATTTTTTTTCATTGCTGAAGCGAAGACTTTCCAAATCTTTTGAGAGTTTGAACAGCTCTCTTGCACAATCGTCAGCGAAGATATTCCCGCGCAAACTGCTGGATTTTAGCCTTAGCCTAACGGAACGAAAGTTGCGAAGATATTTAAAATACGAGTAAAAAAAGCCTAGCATTCTGTCTCAGCTGCTAATGCATTTTATAACTAAGAAAAATTCACCACTGCAAAATTAAAAGCTGTAGGTCTTCCATCAGTTTTTAAGAAATTAGCCGACTGGGTTCTGCATTCACCTTTTTGCAATGATTCAAATTTGCATATATCTAATATCTATACTCAAATAATACTTTCCACTAGGGTAAGCAACTAATCAATCAGCAAACAATTCCATGCAAAGCTACACATCCTCAGTCTTAAAAACTTATTCAAATAGGTTTTACATGCATTCCATTTCCTATTAATAAATTTGCTGATTGATCACTTGCTTACCTCCCTTGTGGAAACTACTGACCACCGCACTTCACCATTTCAACACCATGTAACTATTTTGCTACCATCATGTTGCTACAATGCTGCAGACAAACCACAAAAATTAACCTAACACTTAAAATACATACAACATTTGCCGGTCCTAAATTATGCTAATTCACATGATGGATGTCATATTCAGCCCTGTGAAATCTAATCAGACAAGCTTAGCTTGTGAAAACTACATGATTACAACAAGTGACAATTTGAAAACTTCGATATTTGTCAATTACATTCACCACTTGTTTTTTTTTGTAAAAATATGCAGATTTTCTCAATTTACAGGATTTGCTAATTAGTGTTCATCTGCTTTTGATATCAAGCAAAACATTAACAATAAGTGATCCAAAGATGACTTTAACGATTTTTTTTATTGTTTCTACAAAGGGTTTAAGGCAGTGATTCTTAACGTGGTCCACATTGAGTTCCATAAATCCAAAGATTGAACATGCCCTTGAGTTCACCGACCTATGTGCAATATAATTTCCACTCATTGTTCTTGAGGTGTGAGCAAGCAAAGTGGTCCATCAGATATTATTTGAAAAATATGGTCGAATTTAAACACATGGTTAGAATAAAGACAGAGTGTAGGCAAACACAACAATGAGAAGCGTTTGTTTGTGTAACAACCTGAACTTCATTTGAAATCTGTTAATGGCAGATCATTGATTAATGGCTACATGTAAAGTTAAAACTAACACATTGCTAAAAAATATATATTCTTGTGAAATAAATTGCAATGTCTTCAATTGCATACATCACTACTGTGGCTTACAACTATTCACAATATTAGTCACCGCAGTGACCAAATCAAGCAAATCAGTCGCAATTTATTTGCACAAGGAAACTAGTTCACAGTGACTAGTTCACTATTCTCAGTATGTTGCACAATGCACAGCCAGGATGAAATGCAAAATACTGCAAATCAACCTATTTGCTACCATGCAATTTTACTAGTTTTAATGAAAACATGCAATCTAAAAGCAAGTGAATAAAATTATTCACTTACTGGCCATAACTAGATGTGGGTGCAGCATGTGGTGGATAGGCATTAGCCTGTGCAGGATTGTAATGATGATACCCATTCATTGCTGACAAGGGAGGTTGTCTTGAAGGCAGACTGCCACTAGTTGCAGGTGGCATTTGCTTCGTTGTCTGCAGACCCCCACCATGAGTCTGCCCAAAACAAATATAAAATTTGCAACCATAAGAACTATCAAAGAAAAAATGCTGCACAAAAGCTGTAATTTGTCAAGCTTGTCTGAAGCCTTCATTTTAACAATACATGATTACCAAAATAGCATATAACAAATACACAAAAAACACATACATCTACAAGACAGTAAACTTTGCCATTGCTAGCTCACTTGCCAACCACGTTTAAGTGCAGTGAGGTCATGCACTTCATTTTTTAATGACAATTAATAAATAAAGCACTTTGCAGAAGGTATGTGATCACATGTGCTGGTGAACTCTTCTCATGGCCTTCTTTAAAAAATAACTGCTAAAGAGCTATTCTACAAATCTTTTTGCTACTGGCAGCTGAGAGAAGCTGCTTCAGCTTCAAAATGGTCAGAAACACACACCAATTTACATGGAAATGTGGTTATTTGGCTCTGGGAAATTCATGCTGCAATACATACATATGTGACATTCCCTCCTCCATTGTACACTTGTGGGTTGGGTTGTGGTGCTCCAGGATGAACATTGTTATAAGCTGTAGTTGCTGATCCAGGATAGTTTGGATATCCCTGACCACCTTGGTGGGGAGCATAGTGTTGTTGTCCAGGATGTTGTTGGGGGTGCATCATTTTCAAAACGTTCTTGCAAGTTTATAAAATCTACCAATCAGTTCATGCCAATTAATGAATTTTTTCTTGCACAATTTAAGGCTTTAAGTTGAAGCTTTGTTACTCTGAAACCACCAACAAAATAAGCCTGATTAATTTAAAGTGTAACTTTGAACAATGTTCAGTGCTAACAGCAAATAAATCTAGTGATTGTCAATACAAAAATATAAAAGTTTTGTACTTACAGAAATATTGAGGATTTTATGGTTATATTAATTTAGTATTGATAACAATTCACCACAGAAACCAACATGATCTTTGGAAACAGCCATTCTTTCCATAGCGCAAAAAATATTTGCCAACCATACAATATTAACTTACATTTATAAAAATTTTGAATTTATTACCAACAGTTTCAACATCACTACATTTGACAATGATTTTCAACTCATTACAGATGTTCATCCGTGTAATACAAGACAATCAAAACCCATCAATTTGCTTCACTAAAAATACATTCAAATTCAGTTGCAAAAATGATAAAGGTCAGTGCAGTAGAAATCTGGTCAACAATTCGTTTAGAAATAAAAACTAAATCATGTTTCGCACTTTTTTCCAGGGTTGTGGTGTCGGAGGTTTTTGGGTAGAGTTGGAGTCAGAATCTATTCCTAACAACACTGGGAGTCGGATTCTTTTGTCTGACTCCGGATGTTCAATTGGATTATTTTTTACATCACACTCTTAAATTGAGAATTCCTGTTGAAATGCTACAATTTCTTTTGAAACTTTTGTTGAAACATATTTTTTGCTGTGGGTTTGTGACCCATAATTTTGACTACAGATATGCTAGCAAGTCAATCAAGGGTTCTATAGACGCAGATTTTGACCTAGTTTTTAATGAAACTTTGAGTCAATAGAATGGGTCAAAGGGTTGGGGCCAGGGCCGGCCAAAATTTCCAAAACATGCCCTCATTGTGACGTCACCTCCAGAAAGTTTTCTTCGATGTCAACTAGAAGACTTGCTGAATCCGTAGAGGGCTTGAACAGCTCTCTAGCTTTAGCAGCTGGCGATTTATGGCAAAAAATGGGCAGACCAACCGCAGCCATTGAAGAGTTAAAATGTTTGTTACAGTTGGTAAGCAACGTTTCAAATCTTTGATCAGTCAAATAACATCTCTAAGGCTTGAACACTCATCCACCAAATACTGAAAAGTCATTTGCTAGTACTGTAATTTCAAAATTGCTGATATATCTTCATCTTCAAACTGGGCTATGATATTTTCGATTATGTGCAATGTCATAACTAAGGGTGTTAGCCAGGAGAAAACTTAGTGGAAAGGGCCCACTTGCCACTGTAGCGAGTCCACTAGCCAACACTAAAAAAACTTGAGATGATTGTGAATCTGGATGTGGCTATATTAAAGCCCTAAATCATTGGAAAATACTCTTAAAAACACAAAAATCAACAACCAACTGAAAAACAAAAGAATGCTAAAAATAAAATTTTATGTAAGTGAGGACCCAGTTGTTACGTTTAGCTCATCAAAGGAGCTGATTCACTCCTCTGCCCCCATAAATTACGCCACTGGTTGTGTGATGGTCTTTGGATCGTCTGTAAGCCAACAAAGAACTGTGTATCTTTTCGTTAGAATTGAAACGACCAGCAAATCCAACACAGATCATTAAGTAGAGGACTTTTAGGCCACTTTCACCCACTTCACCTGGTCCTGGGCCCAAACCGTTAGATGGTAATATTTTGCTGAAGTTTTTATTGGAAACTAGGCTACAATCCGAGTCTTTTGATACTTACGATGACCTGCTTGGGTTTCAGATCAAAATTTATGATCTAAAGTAATGAAAAAATTTAGACTAACTAGCTAATTAATTAATTTGTTTATTTTAGATCATAACTTTTGAACCAGAAATGCTTGCAAGTCGATCAAAGGCTCAAAAGACTCGGATTTGAACCTATTTTCCAATAAAAACTTCAGTAAAATACTTTGGCCTAGCGGTTTACTTTGCCATTTGAATTTTGAACCATATCCAGCTTTGTCCAAATATAATGCTGAGTTCGTGACACTAACAGTATGGTGAACCTAGTTAAGTAGGAAGTGTCTTTTCCTGCTGTGTGAAAGTTCAACAGTTTGGTTCTCACCATTGTTGCTTTGGCTTTGCTAGTAGAGAAGACATTGTTGTTGAGAGCGCCTTTTATGTAGTTTTTCAAAAAGTTTAGAAAACCACACATAGCTTTCCATTTTAGGCTAAGGTCTTGTGACAAGGACGATATGCTAATCTAAGCGTATCATCCTTGTCACATGACCAGTTCAACCAACTGGGTTTGGCAGTGCTTTTGCCACTGACGGCAAAATGCTCACTGCCTTAACACTTTGGCGTCTGGCCGCTTTCGGGGATTTTCAGAAAAAACAACGCCTAAACGCATGTGGCTTTGCGCGGGAATATCTCCGCTCCTGTATGGGTTACGGACCTGGTCAAAGCGTCAAAAGACGTGGCAAGTCTTCTAGTCTGCACTCGAAAAAAATTATTTGCTTGGGGAGTACGGGTTTTTTGTGAGTGATGTCATAAGTGAAGGACTTTTAGGCAATTTTGGCCCACTTTGCCTGGCCCTGGGCGCCAAGCGCTCGGTGATAGTATTTCGCTGAAGTTTTGCTAGAAACTAGGCTACAATCCAAGTCTTTTAATACTTTGGATGACCTATTGAGGTTTCAGGTTCAAAAGTTATGATCTAAACTGGTAAAAGTATTTGACGAATTAGCTAATTAATTAATTTCTTTATTTTAGATCATAACTTTTCAACCAGAAACGCTAGAAAGTCAGTCAAAGGCTCAAAAGACTCGGACTCGAGCCTAGTTTCCAATGAAAACTTCATCAAAACACTTTGGCCTAGCGGTTAAGCCCTAGGCCAAGCAACATGAGCCAAAATGACCCCAAAACTATTTCACTTATGACGTCACTCACAAAAAATCTGCAAACCCCAACCAAAAAATTTTTTTGAGTGCAATCTACTAGACTGTCCGATCCGTTTGAGACCTTGAACAGCTCTCTAGGGCAATCGGCGGAGGAGCTAGGGCGTTGATAAGGCAACCAAAAACTGCTGCTTTTTAGGCTGATTATAAGTACGATTATATCATACGCCGGCTCTCGAAGTGATAAAATAATTGTGAAGGTTTTTCAAATAATGATAAAATCAAGATCTAGGGCGTTAGGCAAGGTTATGTAGGGCCAGGTAAAGGTGGCCAAAAAAATGCAAAAACATTCCCACTTGTGACGTTCTCCCCAGCAAACGCCAAACCAAAAACAATAACTTTTTTTTTCGATGTCAACTAGAAGACTTGCTGAATCCGTAGAGTGTTTGAACAGCTCTCTAGCTCTAGCGGCTGGCGATTTATGACCAAAAAAGGCCGAGCCAATTCATTAGCTCATGCGGTCATTAAAGGGTTAATCGCAAGTAACATTTAACTATGTTTGAGTCATGTGATAATGAATCATGATCTACAACAACTGCTCAGCTTAGCATGTGTAGCTACAGCCAGCTACCTAGCAGTTGACCTTGCATAACCATAGCCAGCTACCTACTAGCCACTGCCTTTACTTTATATACTAGGCAAAACATTTAGGGAACAAAACAGCTTGCAAGGCTAGGTAGGCAAGTTAGTTAATGTTTTTAAGTATTGTCTGACTTTATGGGACCCGGAAAGTTTTCCTACAAGTGAAGCCATATAAGAAGTGTTTCCCATGAACAACAAAACATGGTATAGAGTAATCATAGAAAAACATGATATTTTGTAACAATAGTCACAAGCAACAAATTGTGAAAAATGAACGAAAAAAATTGGACCAAATATCTGACAAAATGTTCATGTGACCAATTTAACTAATGCGAGTAGTGAGCCCAAAAGACATAAAGAAATGAAAACAATATTACTGAAACACAAATGTTGAATCAAATATATATACATTACAATAGACATAACACAGATGGTGATGGATAAGCAATGGGTGAAGAGTTAAAGTATATACAGATGAGCAAGTGAAGCATGCACATAGTTGAAAGAAGTGAGCAACAATAGGGGTTATGACCAGGCAGAGAGCAACACATTAAAACACAACACATTACAAAACTAGCAAGGGCAGAAAACAAGATTTATTCGCACAAATAGTGAAGAAGTAAGCTTTACATTGATTGCGAACCTAGGAATTAAACAAAGTCAATGTCTGTGAGATCCTGGAGGTGAACATTGTTTCGTTTCGCCACATATGGGTGTTATTCTTTGCGCACATCCTGTTCGTGGTGAATCGCGCATTCAACATAATGCCAACTGAGAGGTTGCAACAACATCCCCTCCTTTTACAACGAACCACACCGACCAGTATCACATTCTTTTTATGAAGGTTGAACGTGGCACAACCTTCACATCCTAGTAACAGCACCATTTTGTTGCAATCTGAAAGCCCAAGCGGCAAGTACGCAAAGCTTCACACTGTGGCTGCAAGCAACAACAAAGATCACACGCCATGATCACTCTGTTATTGCTTGTTCATGCCACGTATATATATGTGGTGTTGTTCTTCACACGCATCCCCCATTCATGGTGAATCACACATTCAACGCAATGCTAACAGAAATGTTGCAAAAATGTAAATCATGACAGATGCATATGGCTCCCTGCATTTTTCAGCTATGTTTTCTGCCATTCTTTTATATAATAATAATAGTAATGATATTTTATTGCAGACTCATCGTCATAGTCCATATCACAGACACAAGAGCACAAAAAGTGGTTAGCTATACGTCAACGCACATTATAGAAACGGTGTTTGCACATGTCCAACATTGGGGGGACTAAAGCAGTTTATCCTCATCACAGCTGTATTGTCATATATATAAATACGGTATAGGTATTCTGGCCATGGCGATTTTTGTTGTGGGAAGGAAGTAGGCTTATGCAGTATTGTAGCCCTAATATTAAGGTGCCCTGTAAAAGGCGGAGCTTGGTTGAAAGGTTTGATGACGTACCAGAGTCACTAAAACCGATATTTTGCGTTGAGCAATGAGAACTAAACAGTAGTAAAAATCATTGTACTGCAAAAGGTGATGTTACACTACGGTAAAAGAAGGCTATTTTGAAGTTTTATAATTTTTGGTTATCTGAGTTTCATAACAGTTTGGGGACAGAAAAATAGGTTTCAACAGTTGTGAATGTTTGAAATTTTTAAACATCGCAATCTTCCATGCATTCCATGTTTGACGGAAAAGCATATTAAATTGCAGTGATACAACATTTTTCCTTCACTTTTTTCCGTTTGCAACGCAACTCTTTTCCACTCCGTTTACGTCATCAAACCTCCGCAAGCAAGCTCCGCCTTTTACAGGGCACCCAATATTAGGCCTACCAAGCACATACATTCATTGATGATTGAACCATAAACGGTCCATATTATTCCAACAGTGATATGGACCATTGTGTGTCAAAGCCAAACAAATAAATACAAAAAGGTAGGGTCTATTTCACAGCCCACGATTCTGGCAGTAATTCATCAGCTGGAGATACTGTGCCGCCAGTCAAAGATTCGGTCGCATGGCATGACGCAATTCGAAGAAGAAGGTCAATTTGTCAGGCAAACAGCATACTGCTGCTCGTAGTGTAACGGTTATGCGTTATGGCTGCTATGCCGATGGTTTTAAGGTTAGGTTTATTTTATCTTTTATATTTACTTTGTATCTACCAAGCCTTTTGCTGCCGGCGTCTTGGCGGCAAAATAGACGCTGCCATATAAAAATTATTTCTGTAGCGTTCATTGGGGTTCATTGTCTCTCTGCTGCGCAGTGTTCCTTTGCTGTTTGGTTTTCTATCTTGTCAACTGCACAACCTATGAGACTACAGCGTTGCGTTCTGTTCCACATCTCATGCTTGTCACTGTGCAAAAAATGCATGAAATACATAGATATGTACATATAAATTAAAATTCTATATACAACTAGGAATGGTCGTATTTCAGATATGCATAACACCAAATAAGCAATGCAGGGATAAACTTTGACTTTTTATGCAGTCATTAATGCAAAATTAACGTCATATTTGTTGATATCACCATGTCTATTCAGGAGTAACCATTGCAAATCAGCTGTACTACCAAAGCCACGTCATGAATGAATGGACGCCCTAGTCTCAGAACAGAAGAGTCAATGGTTTTGACTCTTCGATTTACATTGCGATTGGCGAAGGTTGTTGCCCCAAATCCTGTGAGGGGCAATAACCTTCGCCAATCGCAATGTAAATCACAACGAACACATATCAGTTGAAGAGCATTTGGCACTACAGCTAATCAATGAGCTGATGTAAAATCCACGAGAATACCTGAGATGAACACAGACCTGGATTTGGATCGAAACTATGCCAAATTTTAGTACTTTGATGGATTTAGATTTTTTAATTTATGCTTCACCGGATTTGGTTTGGATTTGATAATTTCGTTTTAAACGTTTTCACAATTTTTGGTTCAGTGTTGAAGTAAGTAAGTAAGTAAGTGTATTGTTTTTTTTGCGACAAAACGGTTCGCACAGTCATTAGGTCACACAGTATTGCGTGTAGCATAGGCTAATGTGGAAACTATAGCATTATTTAAAGCAAACCTCTACACAAGCAACTAACATTTGCTGTTTCATTTGTCACAAAGGATTGGTGAAAGACCATGAGGTCATCTAGTCTACCTAACCTGCAATACAGCTTTCAGTACTATAATAAATATCAATGAAAAGAAAAAGTGATAAAAAACAAAAAAAACGTATTTACAGAATTAGCAATTGCTGCCATCTATGATGACATGATTTGTAATAAAGACAACAAATTAATAACCTGTACTCTGTTTCTAGACCTAAGCAAAGCCTTTGACTGTGCTGATCATAAATTATTACTTGAAAAATTGTTTTACTATGGAGTAAAAGGAACACCCCTAAAACTACTTGCTTCTTACTTGGACAACAGGTTTCAGTGTACTAAAATAGGAGAT
>JGI24022J15233_10011241_pt1 | contig 10199 bp, 7 predicted proteins | sample Ectturendosymbi2_FD_15233 | JGI IMG/M metagenome (IMG submission 15233)
ACGATTAAAATATACCGATTTTACAGAGCTGAAGAAGATAACCAGTAGAATTTACTCAAGCTGTTCGAATTATTCTTCTCTTTTTTTCAAGTTCTTCAAATCTCGTTGCTGTTGGTTTTGTTTCATTAAAAAGAATTTACAGATAACTGTACAAGTGTGCTGCTCATTTTACTTTTTACTTCATAGTACATTTTTCAAAGGAAAAGTAAGGAGTGGGATTTTGTTGGGTTTTATTGTTTTTTAAGACCTTTTTTTGGTGTGACCTCCAAAAAACCTAAGGTCTTCATGTGTTTTTCTGCAAACCTTGGGCGTCATTTTTTTTAAGTCAAGCAACATTGGGCGCTATTGTTACCCGGAATTTCAAGAATTTTGTCCAGATTTTCAGCAAATCTAAACGTATGGGGGTGCGCTTTCACCCCCTGCACCCCCACCTCCAACGCCACTGCTTTTTTAACAGTATCATAGGTAATTTCGTGGCTCATCAAGATCGACTTGAAACAAATTTCTTGCAGCTTTTCGGGCATCCAGAAAATTCAGAATGATTTTCTCTAATTCATGTTATTATTTTTGAGGTCAACATTGTTGATGAACAGAAACAAACATAACTGGTAACAATTTTTTGTTTTTTATAAGTTTCCATTGCCCTCAACTGTTTTACAGCTCCCCCTGCCCTACCGCTTCTCCGGCGTCCCGGAATATGCATGTTGTGTCAACAAACTTCGCCAAAACGTTGGTTGTAAACCTGATTATGACGTCATATTATGACGTCACATTTCACAAACAGCGTATATCCAGTAACAATGACCACAATACACCACGCTTAATACTAGAATTCGGTGGGGGGGCATCCAATCAAGCAGTCACCCCGGGCATCACCAGACCTCTGCACGCCACTGGTCACAAGTCACAGAAGGCCAGAGCAAGGAAATTGGTGTACGGATTGCAAAAGCAAACTTAGTTTTGCATGGGCTTCATTGCTTTGTTATCACATAACGGAGCTTTCAAACACCGCAAAGCTATGTGTTTAAATTGGTGTTTCTTCCAATCTTGGGCAACGAATAAATGAGTGCCATCTCAAGTACAAGCAGCAAAGACGAAATTTTTGCGAAGAGTTAACGGCGTAACCCTTCGCGATGAAGTGCGCAGCTGTGAAATTCATAAAACATTGAATGTCAAGCGAAATCACCGAATAGACCCACCATCTACGAATGACCCTACCAAGAAGAGCCTGGGTCCGGCTCAATCGCCTCCGCACTGGTGTCGGACGTTTCCGCTTCTACTTGCACAAATGGAGTATGGCCTCATCTGGGACCTGTGAGTGTGGCGCAGAAGAACAAACCGTCGACCATGTTGTCCTCCACCGACCTCCTCATGGACTGCACGGCCTGACGGTTCTGGACGATGAGACAACCGAATGGCTGCTCAACACCTGCCCCAAAATCTAGCGCGACCAAGCAGCGGATAGAAGAACTCGCTAAAAAAAGAAGGCGTCGTAGTTTAAGATATAGCCCAGTGGTCTTCAACTTGTTTTGTTCAATCGCCCCCAAATGTCGTCCCCCACTGGTGATTTTATTGTTGGCTAAAAGATTCTTTTGATTTGAAAATATTTCAATGCTAATGAAATAAACGGCAATCTAGGTAGCACAAAGAAAACAAATACAACTGCATTTGTAGAAAAATGTTAACAACCGTTGGTTCCAACTACTGCAAACTTATCTGCAAGTTTTTTTAAAGCAGGTTGCCAGTTAGTTAGATGAAGCCGTATGGTGCTTCCCTGGTCTTGTTCATGTCAAAACGGTTGCGGTATATGTTACGCATGTGGAGTAGCCTACTTGGTTGAAACCTTGATCAGCAACACACGTCGGGGGAAGTTCCAGTTTAGCTTAACTATTCCCCAACTTTCAGAAAACGCTCACTGCGCTTGATCCAAAAGTCACCAAGGTAAAGTGAGCTCGGCTTTTTCGTTGGATGCGAGAAAGGTAAAATTTTTTTTAAAAAGAATTTTTTAAATAAAAAAGAATTTTTCTGAAGGAGGCCCAAATTTTACATTGATTGCACGTACGAAAACAACGCTTATGCATGCAACAGTTTTAAACTACGGCCAACACATTTTTCTGTGGGGGGATTCTTCCAGGGGCGCCCCGTCACTCCGTTAGTTATGGGCCTGCTTATACTTCGTGTCGACAGTCATTAACATGAGATATTCTCATAATAACTGGTTTTGACAAGGATCATGATTTGGTACAAACTGGTCAAACAAATTCTAGGAGTTGAATGCATATATAATCTTCTTTTTGCCATAAAGTGGACATAGGACATTACCCGAGACCCTGTTTTGACGCCAATGGACACGACACTGAACGTCGGTTGATGGAAGCTGCGCCTGCGTAATTGCAAATTTCGTAAAAAAACGAAATATTACCAGGTTTTACCAAGTTCGACAGATAGTTTGACTAGTTGCGCAGCGACAATAGATATTAATTCTACCTGTCCTCTGCTTCTGTGCATTCACATAAACAAGTTGATCTGCCACCAACTTCCCACACCCGATCTGCTGTAATTGTACAGCATACGAATTAAACGAACTTACCCTCACGAGCGCCAAACAACGCAAAACCATCAGCGAGTAGTTGGTGCGCCAGGTGGCGCTATAGCTGTCTCGTTATATTTCGGTTTGTACAATGTAATAAACAACAAAGGTTAATGTTCGTGGCGTCGGAAGACAAACAATCGATTCCTCAGGTCCTTGAGAAAAAAGTGCAGGCGACAAAAATGGCAATTCCACAAAAGCGGTGCCTACTGCAAACGGCACCGAGAACTAAGTCCGAACAACGAAGTCGTTTGCACTTCTGCGAAGCTGGCAAAGGAACGAAAGAGGATACGAAACGTGAAACTTGGTCGCAACGCAAGCATGCGGTAAAGGCCACAGACAGTGTAACACTGTGGAAACAAGAATAGGATTCAAACGAGGCTCAAGGACGGATCGTGAATTGTGACGTCATACTGACTGAGCACCACTCTTTAATTTGCGGGGAAAGGCTTTGCAAAGAGGAGTTCGAGCTCGCACTAGCAAAGCACCTCAGTCGCTTCATGGGCAAGTGACGGCTCGGGTTTGGTCCTTGACATGTTACCAGAGGAATAACAAATTGGTTACCGTGCTTCGGAAACAACTACGGCTGCATCAAATCGGGGTTGAACGACTGGTTGAGGTTACGCAGAAAAACGACACAAGTCGAAGCCGCATGTAATGGGCGGTTTACAACGGAAAGTAACGCGCAAGTATTCATTATTTAGGAATATACAACGTAAACTTCACACTCTATTCAACTTCATTGACCAAACTTGACCGTTTGCGAAAGATATTACCGTATTTCGCTGAAACAGCTTCTCACTGGCTATGTCGTCATGTTAGAGAAAAATGGCGACAGCCAATCGTATATCAATTATCTGAAAGAAGCGTACAACGGGCTATGAAAAAAAAACAATTCTAAACATGAAAAGACTTGCTAAATCATTAAATTAGGTTTCTTGTCACGAAATATGTATCAGCCGTAAAACCGAAAGAATGAATTTTTCTTTAACTCAGCGTATTTCCACGTAATAGCAGAAAATACGTAAAATCGACATCGTGCACAACTGTGTTGTTCTCTGCTCGAACGGACCACTCTTCAACAAGCCTGGCATAGAATGGCGCAACTGCGTGCGATGGCTGCAGGTTGGACCCAAGCGCATAGGCCAGCGGTGGTCACAACTCCGTCGCCACGGGAGGGCTTTGGTGGGCTCAGCCATCATAAACAAAGCTCCAAGCCCCCCTAAAATTGAAATATGAAACATTATAAATCAGGGGAGTTTTTGTCAAATTTTAGAATGTCAAGTCACCCTATTGAAAACTTTCTGGCGACGGTTCGGAGTGGCCACTCGAGATAAGACCAAGGTCCAAGCCGCCAAAACATGACTAGCGACAAAAGCGCCAAGTGACGATGCTGTGGTGAAACGTGACGCTGGGTGGCGCTCGCGAAAAGTCAGAAAATCACGATCGCCTCGCAGCGCAGGACGCAAATGGACTTCAAGGTCAGTAAATAAACCGATCACTTCGCCTAAAAGGATCCTAAGGTTTCGTCAACGTGCAACGATAAAAACTACTCTGAAGATCTGGCTCGTTTCAGAGAGACATTCCGCCGGGCTCAAAACTTTATCTTAGGCTGCGTGACAAACGCAAGTGCGAACATGTTTCGGGGGCAGGCGTCGATTCATCAGGTCATACAAAATCCTTGAATGATTCGCACAAAGCTTTCTGGCGAGTCCACTTCGACAACAGTCTGCAGTGGCACGCAACGCATGTTGCGATCCCACGAGTCCCGGGCAGCGAATGCTTCTTCGTCGAGAAAATGTAAACGTGCAGTTGCTTTAAACTAGGTGTCAATTCGCTGTCCGGCCACACAGCAGATAACCGAAAAGTAGGGGCCATATTCCGGTCATTTTGCCCCTGAAAATTGATAGTGAACTGTGAGTGCTGTGAGCTATACACGAATCGAGAGACCACGGCAAGGACACAATGCGAATCAGCAAAAGTTAGCAGGCAGCATTCGACCCAGTCGAACTTGCTCTAGTGTTGGTCGGCCATGCACAAAAGGACCGCGATATCGAACAACACTCGTTTCTCGCCACAACAGCTCGTACGCCTTTCAGGTCAAGAGGTGCGGGGTTCGATTCCAAACCGGTGGCAGTGTCACTGTGAACGCGTTTCATTTGCCGAAGATTTCTTCATACTCCGTAAGCATGTAATCGACTATTTGATTCTGATAAACCATGTAGACTGCCATGTGACCCCCGGCTACGCCTCCCCCTGATTCGTCGGGGGGTTTGACCAGCAGCGTTGGCCCGAACACGATGGCCACGTTCTGAACTTGCATACGGTTCTTGGAGCTGTGATCGACGACCCTGAAAGGAAAACAAAGACGAGCGATGCGACGCGAAGAAACCGGAAACAATCGTGGCTGGATACCAGCCAATCACAACTCAGCAGCGTCACGTGATCGATGTGACAAAAGCTTGTTGTCGCGTTTCGCATGACTGGTCACCGTAAATCAGTTGCGGTAGCGCAAGCATTTCTTTTGCTTCACAACAACCTCCGCACAAGTCCGCGTGAGATTTCCTGGAGCATCTAACTTTCAAACTGTCGCCAAGGTTCATCGTCTTGGCGACACTTAAGCCTGCTGTCAGCTTCAAATAAAAAAATTGCTATTGTATCTTACAAAAAAAGATTTCGAAAAACTACTCCAGAAGTGCACGACCTTGTTCAGTTGAAGGCGAACGCAAACTTACTTCCGGAAATGACACATGAGGTATTCAAGAGTTCGGGCGTTGGGTTTCGGCAGCACTCTGACCAGGCCCTTGGTCGTGGCGATCCTGTCATCCGCGTCCTGGAGTTCTGTGACGTAACAGTTATGACGCAACCGATTACATTTCATTCACTGCATCGAAGTCACGTTGCGCAGACGTCAGAAACGTTTGCTTTGCGGCAAGAAGAACAAATCGCCGATCAGGACTCGGCGTTCTAACTTAACGTACCGGCGAGGACGTCGCCAAGGTAACGTGGGGAAGATAAGAGCAGGGGTGAATGCGCGACTTCGTTTCAGCATGCGATTTTCAGTTTAAACGCCGTACCGGTAAAAGAAACTTTAGTTGTATGTGAAAAGTTACCTGCTCATTTCTTCGTTCGTCAATATGCCAAAATTTTAATATCCTCATATCGTGTTTTCTATTCAGCGTTTGCTAAAGCGATGCGATAGGGCTGTTGTATGTCATTTTAGCGGCATCTTATGATATAATACTTTAAGATGGAATTTAGTTGACGCATAGTAAAATAGTTTACCGTTGTTAACGCGCAAATTTCCTTTGTTTTAGACATTTGGAGCTTACAAGCCAGGATGGTAAATTCGAAGAGGCTTGGTAGGCGTATATGCCTAGGAAGACAGTTTCGTCAGGAGACTGGGTTACTTTCGCATTTGCATGAAGTTAAAATGAACGCGGCATTAACAAACATTTCACCACCTTCCCGTAAAAAAATATTGCTTGCACTTCCTGAATAGCGCAAAATAATATTAATGTTTTTTCTCATTTTGAGACCGTTGGGGCAAAACTGAATTTGCCAATGCAGTAACTATGCATTAGATACTTGACCTCCATATTTCGACAAATTTGTGCACAGAGGCCAAGATTGACGTCCGGTTATTTTTGCCATACGCCCGTTTTGTCGCACGCGCAAACGTTATGCTCGTATAATCTATCCCCGTCCTCCAGTTGTGGATTGACGCAGCCGCGTTGTGGCTTCGTTTGCGTCGCATGGACCTCTTTCCTGATTCGCTGTTTAGCTTCTGTTCTAACGAAGCAGATTCAACTCTGAACAGCTTTGCAGCTTTGGCAACGGACTGGAAGTGGCGTAAGTTTCACAAATCTGTTCTTTGCCTTGGAAAGTTGAATGTCGCGTTACTTGGTTAGGAAAGAAGACCAGTGCTTATGTAACGAACATAGGGTGACCTTAACTAATATTGTTTGAGGGCAACCCGTCATTACGCACAGGCACCCCCTTTATGTTCCTGGATCCTAATGACCCGTAAAACTTAAGTTTTCGCGCATGTCCCAAGCAAGACCCCAACCACGACTGCGGAAAACTCTCGCTAGTGCCATTGCAGCTTTTGGAATGGATCCTATCAAGAAGGAAATGCAGCTTTCAAAGAAAAAAATGCTTACAGGTTTTTCAAACAGTTAAAACTCTTTCCAAAGTTGGCGTAAGTCCGAGCCTGCAGTTAAAAAAGTACAGGTGGACACGCTGAACATTATCACATGCAATGGCTCGCAACATTTTCCGGATAACGGATTCACTGTCACGCGATTAAAAGTCTGCGGCGTACTCGGATATCCACAAAACTTACTGCAAGGTTTAGATTTTTATTTGTCTACTAGAATTTCACAGAGTACTTTGCTAAATCGACGGCACCTTTGGACCCCGGCGATGGCGCTGGGACGTAATGACACCCAAACATGATCTGAGAACAGCGATTTCTTAATCAACCTTGAGTTTTGCATAAATCCATGCTTAGATAAACAGTGACGCACTTGATGCTACCAATACAACATTCAGTAGCAGCTTTTTAAACAATCCAAAGGAGTAAGCACCCTAACAGCGGTAAGAAGCCTTTGATTACAATTTGATTGCAAAAAAAACGGTATAATTACAATTTGATTACGAAAACCCTTTGATTACAAACAATGGAAGCCTTTCATTAATACAACTGACTATAACCTTTTTCCAACAAAAATTCAAATCCGCTATCAAAATTTTCACCAGTAGGAACAGTTAAAGGTAGCAGCACACTCACTGCAGGCAGCGATAAACTTGTCGAAGAAATTGAACGGGACAATCGGCTCGGGAAGCTCGCGAAGGAACATCTTCAACGCTCCGGTGACAAGGTGGATGTCCTCCCACTGCGGGTCGCTCAGGTTTACCGGCTCATCTGCACGCATTCATGCATGAGTGAACACGGTCTACGAAACACACAAGCAAACAGTGTTCAGCAAAGCAGATTTTACGCTGACGCGTTTGAAGCTTGGATCACGTTGAAGGTGGAGTCGTAAAGTTGTGGCTCGCCAAAACGTTGTGAGACGCTAAGCCGACGCTTTCTTTGATCCACCTTTAATCATTCCGCATCGACGTCAGGGTGACACAGAAGCAAAGGCCTACTGTTTGGGGTTCGTTAAAATAAAGCAAGTGTCTTTAGATAAGATTTTGGTACGGGGAAGACGACTTGCGCGCGCGCTACGCAAGCGTCTGCTAGCGATGCACCTGTACAAGCGAGTTAAGTTCAACGCAGCCGGAATGCCCGGCGCCTTATCATAAGAAATAACGCAAAACAGCGCGAAAAAAATCGTTGACGCCATTATTTCGGGTCGGGTAAGTATAGAAACCTACGGAAAAAACAAGACATGTGGAAAACAAGCAAGAATTCACGAAGACACTGGTCAATGGTTCATATCTCCATGTAGAGACATGTGCTGCTGAGTTCTAAGCCGGAAGTTGGGAAGCCAACACCAGTTAGCTAAGGCTTTGAAACCTGCCGGTCTGCTCGATGAAAGTTGCACCGACGGCTGATTTTACACAGTATCTCCACCAACGCGCACTGACTGCATGCGTGGACTGCGGCGACGAACGTGTGTGTGTGCGAGCCCCACGCGCCAACTGAAGCGTTTGAACAGAAGATCCCGGAAGAGGGGAGTGCGGCGCGCGCAAGGCTACCACTTCCGGCCGAGCGACGCACATGAGTAAATCTTGCCAATCATCGGCCAACACGTCATTACGTTAGAAACGTGCGAATTGCAACACATTGTTTCGAAGGCTTGTGGCTGACACGGTTTAACAGACACTGAGGAAGTTTTCTGAATACCAGTGAAAAAACAAAGCATCTTCGGTCACAAATCACTTAGTACGAACGCATATAAAACCCGGTGATAATATCTACAGTATGTTCTTCAAAATCACTGTAGACAGTTGCTATCACAGATGTACAAACACAAAAGCTAGCAATGTCGTGATGATGCGAAACATTACAAAACTGTTTGCTATAGCTGTTGGAACTGCAGCAGCCTAAGGAAACTGCAAAACAATTAGCGTGAAAATCACTCCTTGCATAGCAAGCACCACTTTGAAAAAGCTCGTGTGTGATCAAAATACAAAAACAGCATCCGACAGTTAATCATCCTTTTCAAAGGAAGCGCCTCATCGGCGTTTCCTTCTTTTTTCGACGAACATTCAGCTGGAAAGTGGACATAAACACTGTTCCACGGCTTTATTAAGCGTTGTTCAAAACCGCTCAAGTCATAATCTTTTCAAAACATAAGCCCAGCGAAACGTCACGCCATAGGCGTAGCCAGGAGGGGGCAAAGGGGCCATGCCCCTCCAAACGTTTAGAAAATATAGTCATTTTGTGCTTTGACAGGCGTTTTTCCAAACAAAATAGTGTTGACCGCCCAAAATCAAACTTTTTGCCCCCCTCCCAATTTCTGGGCTGGCTACAACACTGCGTCACGCTGTTGCCACGCGATCTGGGCACGCTCAATTAGTTTGCTACGACCTTCAACCAATGCGAAGAACGCCGCATCGCAAGTGAACCCAGTGGCGAAACGGCGGGGATGGACTTCACTTGCCGGTAGTTGGGTTTCAGGGGCTCGATAAGCACTTGGGTATAAACAGGAAAGTACAATAATGAAAAATTTGGAACCTCCGAGTTGCAGATGAAGAAACAGCGGTTCCGAGGTGAAAGTAAAATCTGTCATCAGACCTACTTCTTGCAAAGCTTTTTTAAATCAAATATTATCAAAAGTACAAAATCCTGCCATTTGCTGCATCTCCGTCGTTTTTTAAAGAAGTATTTGGTAACAACAATTTGATCAAACAAGAAAAACTGCAGAGTCCACAAAAGCGCGTTGCCAGTATCAGCCTGAAACGCTCGGAAATGACCCTTGCTCAGTTCAGTTTATTTCTGCATTCCGATCAAGCACATAATACTTTATCAGGAATACAGGGACGGGAAGCGACGGCCGTAGCTGTCATATAAGTCACTGCCCCCACAAGTTCACGCAAAACAACAAAATACAAATGAAACACCATAGCAAAAAAACAACAAGAAACATACATAGTAAAGACAGTTATTCGGCTGTCAACAGTCCTCATATGAACACATTTTGGAAACACTTCCACCGCCAAAAATCCGTTTCCAATCGTGTTTGGAAACACTGCTTCCACACAGCAAGCCTTGCAAGGCCTTGACAACATGAGATCACACAGCACCTACGCCTGGTCAACCCATTTCAGTAACCAACAATCAAAGAAACAGTCAACAATCAAAGAAACAAATAAACAACTGAAAAATGAGACACATGTCCAATAAGCTTCAGTGTACATAAAACCTAGACTGCATGTTATCATTCAGACATAAATAAAAACAAAAATATAAATATCAAAGCAATCAAACAATAATTATTATTAGTCAATTGCCTACTTCAAAACATATCCAGCCCATATACACATTATTTTGTTTTCAACCAGTTTCCTAAGCCAGTGTCATTGCATGTGTGAGAATAAAACTAAGTATAATTTTCTAATAGGTAATCATAGTAAAGCTTTTGAAATTGGATAAATG
>JGI24022J15233_10011242_pt1 | contig 10199 bp, 4 predicted proteins | sample Ectturendosymbi2_FD_15233 | JGI IMG/M metagenome (IMG submission 15233)
AAAAGTTGTATTTCATAATTTTTGCTCATCAGAAGTATCCTGTAATTTTGCTTGCATTTATGATTACATGCATTTTAACTAACATGTTTAAAATCAAAAGTTAACGGTTGTTACGTAATCTTTCAAAATAAACTCCTTGGTGTTTTTGTTCGAGTCCGAGGCAAGGTCACCTCTAACAATTCGTGGGAGCAGAACTAAAAGGAATGTCCGTGTGTTTGCACATCTCATGACAAATCAACACACTAAACGGAAAAGAAGCTTTCGGGCCGTTTGGTGTGAGTTTCCCAGGAACCTGAATACAGACCAATGCAGAACAGTCTTTCAGTGTATTTGCCGCTATCTCATCTCGATCTCGCTTTAGCCTCGTACGCAGCGCGCAATTTCAGCGGAAAGCAAATTGTTCTACGTTTGCTTTGAGCTGAAGTTTTGCCAGAAATATTCCATCCTTCCAAGCGTTCTTACATTCAATAATTTTCTAATTTGAAGCTTTTGTATGTACTGTCAAGCGCAGTACTACCTGCAAACGTTCGGTTATGATCCTTTGCTCACAAAAGTAAAGATGGAGACGACACCTTTTAATCGCAAAAAAGGTTAAAAAGATATGTTTGCAAAGCTTTGCCTCATTGATTGATGAATCAGCTATATTTGACTTTTGCATTTAAATGTAAAAATTGAAATAGAAGTATAACTTCATTCAACCTCAGTCAGTGAAAGGCATAAAGTGCTATGATATTTTTCTCCTAAAACTTTTGGGAACATCAGTGTTTTTTAGCGGGTCCCCTAGAATTGAAAATCGGGTCCCTACAAGTCCATACCGGGAACTTAACATTTTCCTTAAGAAAACCCTGGGTACATGTTATTGATATTTGCGAAAAACAACACAAAATTTTAGCGTTTGAAATATTTTCGCTTGCGTTCTGCATGTTGTTTCTGTCAGCGAAATTCGACGCTGACTAGGATTGGACTATACCGGATATCGGTTAACCGGTTAACCGATTATATCAGTCATTTCTAGCAATCTAATATCCGGGTAAAATTTTGTCGGTTAACCGGGTAGTAAAAGAAGTTTCTTCAGCAACTTAGCAATTCCGTTGTTCTGAGCCACTGTCGGCGTATTATCCCGAAGTTACCATTCAGTGATTATAATGGGAATTGACTTATTTCTGAACTTAAAACTTTCATTCACAGTTCATGTACCATGTTCTCTAGACTAGTCTAGCTCAGAGGTTCTTAAACTTTTTCAGGCGGGCCCCCTTTGACGTTAGTTATTGATACTCGTGCCTCACCTAACCCCAAAATCAAACACAAAGAAACAGAACAACAATCTATTTGCCATTATCCTGCTTTTCAACAATATGTCGCTAGCATACTCGCGGCCCCATGCAAACTTTTCACAGCTCCCAGTTACGAACCCAGGGTCTAGCTCAGTGTTTCTCAAACTTTTTTGCTGCGTCGCCCTCTTTTCGTTCTCGAAACATCGTTGTCGCCCCCCAAGCCTAATAAAGCAAACACAAAGTAGTATTTTAAAGAATTTTATTTAAAGAAATTGATGCGTACCATGGTCCCGATATCATTGTAGCACAAGAAGCAACTGTCTTACGACGCTAATAATACGTTCAGCATTCTTGTGAAAATAATCCACATAGTAGCCGGCCACAGTGACGACACAGAGTAAAAATTTAACGGATAAATTGCTTTAGCAACAACTTCCAGCAATTGTCATAGTAAATTAAAATTTGCAAGAAACTAAAAAGTCATCATAGTCATAGTGGCGACTGAAGTTACCTCAATGATCGATTAGTGGTTGAGCGTTTTTGCTCCCTTTGTGTTGTTTTTCTCCCTTATCGCCTGCTTTGTTTTTTTTCACCACCTTGCTTCTCAAAATCGCCCCCAAGGGGAGCGATTCCGCCCACTTTCAGAACCACTTGTCTAGCTAGACACAATATACCTGAGAGAATTCTCTCTATTACACAAAACCACTGAAATGCGACAGCAAAATTCTAGCCTCCCGATATTAACAAATTGGATGTTTGTAAGGTGAGCAGTCCCAAAACTTGAAAACCTCCGAGTGTACTGGATGCTTTTGAATTTTCTAAATTTAAAAATATTGAAATGCAATTCAAGCGTTTCAGAAGTGAAAATCCTGTGCGGGGCTACTTCACTTGCTTTTAAGAAAAGGCGCGAAGGTAAAGTGTGTAACCTGCGAAATTACAGGAGCCACCAGAAACCAATGGAATTTGAAACACAAGATTCAGTTTGATACAGTGGAGTTAAAAACTTTTTTAATTCAATTTTTGTCAGTGGCAATTGGCAGTTCTATAGATACAACAGGGATTGACCACCTTTTTGTACCAGTCAAAGCTTCGCAGCGGAGAGTTGTTGCAGAGCAGCAGTCTTTGACAGAATTTCTTTTAACACAATCGTTACCAGCAAGCAAATGATGTAAAAATTTTTAGCAAGAAGATACAAATTACGTCAGGGAAACTGCCAGCCAATCTTCAAACATTTTTGCGAAGCACTGCAGAAAGGGTGCTAATTGCACGAGACTCTGCTGCAAAACTCCTAACTGGTCCAAATTATGCAACAGTTATGTGTTCGAACCAATAGCATTCCTCATTTGTCGCTGAAAGCAGCTGCGAGCGTTTAACCTTGGAGTTCTTGTGCTGCGGTGAAAGCAAAATAGTGGGCAGTGGTTCAGGTTAGTGTCCTTTCAGATTTATACCTGTTGTCAACTTCCTCGACGTGAAGTCGTCATTTTGGACGAACCGGCACTCGTCGTCCTCATAGCTGTCACAAGTTAGGACGCTTGTGGTGTTTTGACTGAGCGCGGTCGTTAATCTCTACAACTAAAGGCAAGGGCAAAGTGTCTTAACTGACTCAGAGAGCTTAGTGTGTTGTGATGTTGTGTAAGTTTAGTCAGATGAAGTTCTCGCACATTGAACATCCGGTCTCGAATCATTTACCACCCTGGAGCAGTCTACTGTGACCGTGCGTCGGTGACCGGAGACGACGGGCGTCTGGGATCATTGTAAAGTTTACGTTTGACGTACAAGACTGCGACAAGCGGACATTAATTTCACAGAAGTGGAATTTCAGAAACGTTGCAGCACGCTGTGAGACAGTTTCACAAAATGACTTTAGTGCTCTGGCGAAGTTCTGATATTCAGCAGCTTTGCTTGGCCCGGACTGTGTGGTAATTTTTGAGCAGTCCTCTTGAATTGACCGAAACTTAGTTAAACCAAGCCTTTCCTACGCACAAACAGACCCAAGTTCAAGCGAGTCGTTAGCAGCCATATCCGGAAAGCACAGTTCAGCTCCTGAGAGAGATGTTTCTGTTTCGTGCCTTTGTTTAAGTGGTTTAGCGAATGTAAACCATTCTGCCTGGAACGAAGCTTTGGCTACGTGCCTTTTCTCTGCAACTAACCTTTGAAGCAAAGAAAACCTTTGGCAAAACAACGTTTTGACCTCGTGGAAGTTCAGCGGCATAAAATCAGGTCCTGGAACATTTCATGAACAAAAATGCGTTTTAACTAGGAAACTGTTTTAACGCTATAATGTCGTCAAACCCATTTAGTTTTTGGCCATGGGAGTGTCATGACCCTGAACAGTCATGTGCATCAACTATGTTCTACCGCCTCGATGTTATGACGTAAAACTCCATTTATGGCATCATGCTGTTTTTTTTGCTTTGCCGTTACGTACACAGAGGTTTTCGTATACCATGTGTCAACACAAGCACTTGCAGACAAGGGCAGTTTGGATTTTTTCGAGCACGCAAAAAATTGTACCTGCAAAAAAATCTTGCGCAGCGACATTTTTGCCTTCGGTGCTGTTGCTTCTTTTGTCAGATTTGCTACTTGTTTCTTATTTATTCTACGAAAACAAATTAGAACAAACTCGGTGTTGCATTACTACCTAAATGTCATACCTTGTCCAAGCTAGCGAATTTCAAGTTTTTTTTTTGTTTTTCGGCTCGGTTTTTGTTGACACGCTTGCACCAAACAACTCCCAGAGGGAGCAGCTGCAGTTTAACTTTAAAGCAAGCTCTTAATTGCATTAGCAACCGAATCCGGAGACCAGCGGCCATTACAGAAATAATTTCAAAAAGAAAGGTGTCCAGCACAAATGATAAGCGTAGGCGATTTCCGACACGCTTGACTGGGGTTAGCAAGGAGCACGCAGAAATCTGCTTCCCGATCAAAGTTAGTCAACATGAACGTAAATATTTACCAACAAACCGCAACTGTTTTCGCGCTTCTCGTATTGCTACTATCAGCTGAGTGATATAACTGCATTCGTGTGTGGCGCCTGTCAACAGCTTGATAAGCGACACGCTTGATGCACAGATACCGTTGGCTTTCATTCACAAAAACGCTTGAGCGCAGGGAAACCGCGTGAATGCAACGGTCCGAGACGCTGTAGCTGTCGTATGCGTCTGCGATTATAGAAGCCTTCTCCCTTCGGAGTGCACGTTGCCTTTGCAGCAACACGGCAACCGTTTAAAAAAAGCCTATGCTACAGCAAAATAAGGGGGTTATTTACCAAATCATAACTGGGCTTAACCGGGTCTTTCGAGTCACAAAAACGAGAAGACCGTTTTCATATTCCACTTAAAATGGATTTCTTTCGCTGATGCTCAAGCATACGGAAGCTGAACGTTCGATAGTGAGAACCTACCCCTTTAACTTTTCAAGCGTTGATCATTCAGTACATTTTTTTCGAGAAATTTCTTCTGTATAACTTGTTTCTGATCCACAATACATAGACAGCGTTCTCACACACTCATCTAAGTAAATGCTGCACATAACACAATTTTTGCATGTATTGCATCACTTTGTTAGGCTTCTTTTTTATAAAGTAAGGTTTTCAATCTTATCTCAGCAGCATATTTTCTTAAAGCGATCTCGGAGATAAAGATCTTTAAAATACAGCTTGGTTTTTAAAAGGAGCTAATTTTTGATACGTTTTTTTCAAATTTTTAGGTGGCAAACATTATGTGGAGCTTGTTGCACGATCCCTAGCCGGAGAGTCATTCCATCAATACTTCCGAAGGAGAAATTTTCAGTGAAAACATATTTCCTCGTTGATGTCACAACCGTGGTAATAAATCGACGACGTCTAAACGCTGTACCCTTTTGTCCATTACTTTTCAGCGTCGACGGTTAAGCTATTTGTCAAATCCGTTGTCTCGTGTTGAAATGGGAAGCACTTTCGTTATCTTCTTGCCTCGTTCACATCAATAAGCATAACCGTGGTTAAACTACACATAAGTGCAGTCCTCCAGTGCTCTCGTTCAGTTTAGCCGGAGGACAGGTGATCGTTTCACACAACCAGCCGACTGAACAAGCGGAACCTGGTAGCTGTGCTTTCAAACATGAAAGGAATATGTTTCTGTTGTGATTGTATCTGATAATTGGCAAGAAGTAAGAAAGCAAGAGACACGTGATTGTCATTTCGAAATTATACGAAAAGGCAAAGGTAGTTCGTCTTCGCATTGCGTCAATGCGAAAAACTAAGTAAAATCACAAAAATCGTGCACTGCAATGGTGGTTTTGAGTAAATCTCCAGTGATTTGGTTTGCTTTGTTCTTTAGTTTTTTTTGAGAAAAGCCTGTTTTGAAGAATGAGTTAAGGTATGGTAACACTGGCAGTTTTGTTTCAGCTAAACATACGAACGTTTAATGAACACTGAAAGTTTACATTTTGTTGCAGTAGAAAGAAAGGGAAGTGCCATCTAATGCTTCAGATATAACTGAAGCGGAAATACACATGCACTATTTTTCCTGCAGCCGCAGTGTGTGTTCTTCGAACACCGGGCGTCAGGCAGTCGCCCGACCTTAGGAGTGACCCCACTAGAATTGAGCCCAAGTGTTTGCGGAGGCTTCCCTTTGTAAAGACGTTTTTGGCGGATGTCTCAGCCTAAAAACCTCGGGCGCCTTCATCGGTCTTCGCGCAGGCGCGATCCATTCTTCGCAAGCGTTTGTGCCTCGCGTCTTTGTTTTGTCATAAACGCCGCGCGCCTCCAGTAGCTATATGTCATGAACTGTCCGAGCGGTGTCGCCATTTTGTGCACAATGCGCCAAAACGGAAGCTGAAGTTGTTGTTTCGGCTGAAGGCGTTAGTTTTCATTTGTTTCTGGCCTCTTTAGGGACCATTTGCTGGCGTTTTTTAGACCATTCGCTGTCTTTAGTATTGTGAAAGTCACCTTTCAAGGGCCAGTAGTCATGAAGTTTGCCCTCGGAAAAACACGAGTCAACAGCTGTTGACCAATTTCGCGTTATGCCCGATCAACGCCTTCAAGAAATCCGATGAAGATGAGACAGCATCTGAAGTAGGATGGAAACAAACAAAATATTATGCGTCAAACTAACCTCAAGACTAAAAGACACACACTGGAGGTGCATCATACGCAACAGTCTCTACAGGCAGTGAAACCTTGGCTAGCAGCACAGCTGTGTCATACTTAAAGCACATTTTCGGGATCGATGATGGATTCGTTTAAATATGACGCAATAAGAAATCGATAACTTTTTTTAACCAGCGTTTGATATGTATAAAGTTCGTAAATGTCAAATATCATAAGGTTACGTTGTAAACTCGGAGCGCAATTAGGAAAAATAAACTATACAACTCATTAATGAGAACTCGTGAGAAGCGTTGTACCGTGGTGATTAATTTTTTTTGAAACGTTTGAAGCTTTGTTTGAAGATATATGCTTTTAATAATATTCTTGTTGATTTGGCGTGTTGTTGCTACGTTGTAACGAACGTCTATAAGCAAAAAATGCGGTTTCAAATTATGCAGCAGCATCCTATACAAGTGTTTCTGTAGAGCTTATTTGTCTCTGAAAGAAAAACACATCTTTTGAATTTCAAAACAGCTAATGATTTCATTGGTCATAATTGCCTCAACGTGAAAGGCACTTGGCTGGTAGTAAAATAATAAACTGAAAACACTATGTCAGGGTTTCAGAAAATATTTTGATCGTGTGAACTCCACCATCTGCACCAAGAAATTAAGATCTCACAAGAAATTTTTCACAATCCCTTCTAGGTTCACTTTTGTCCACTTGAGAATCTCGAAGTATCAGGTGTAACTTTTTCACTTGCAGCTTTATCCACCCTGGCGTGGATACATGTGTGAATGGAAAAGCAAAAACCGTTGCAAAGATAGTGAAAATATTGTTTCTGTACAATGCTGGATACTATAATCGTCCAGCAATTAGTTGCAGAGAATTTACGAAGATGCAACTTTTTTTATTGTTGTGCGATGGATTCAGTTTCTTCAAGCAAAAGCTGGAAAAATTTGCAAGGTGTTTTTTATGTTTTTCTTTGCTCTAATTTGTGCGACCATCATCTATTATTTAACAAGCAAGCTCATCTATAACTATCATTACGATTGTAATGAATCACATAAGCAAAGCGTAACTTGTATTAAAAATTTCATCAACGCTATATTCGCAACGGTCAACATTTGCTCTTTTGTAATAGGGCTTTTCACAGCATGTCAAAATTGTATCAAATTTTCTGCCAATGCTCGTTTTTCCGATACCTCTTATTCCAAAAAGAATGTATGAAACAAGCAATAAGTTGCGCTGGATTTAATTTCCTAATCCTTGATTTTTACTAGTTCTTATTTTATACACGCAAAGTCGTTCTTGGAGAGAAAAATATAAAGTTTTCAGGCAAAATGAAACTTTATTGCATTCCTTCCTAATTTTCTTGATAAAGCTTTGCTTATATGCTGTAAATCGCTATCGACTAAAATAAATGTTTTATTCCATAATTGCAAGCATCGTGAGAGCTGCAGCTGCAGTTCGTCCTACATGAAACGTCAAATAATAGTTTCTAACTTTCTTTGGCATTTTTGTGAAGGTATTTGTTGGCATATTAATTTTTTATTTTCAATAAATTTTGGTGTAAATTTTGAAACTATTCCAGACAGTAGCTCGTTGTTGTAAGTAGCGAGTTGTAAAAATTTTTTAACTCCGAAAATCTTTCGCACAAATCTCAATTCTAGTCGTTGAATGAAAAATGTCTGGTAAAATAAGATTCCATGTATTTAGCTATTTTTATTTAACAACTTACGGCAAATTATATAATGACTTTATGCAACGCATAATCCAAAAACTTTTTTTTCAACTTTATGAACGATTTAATAAGTGCTCAGACGTCTCACTTGTAACTTTCTCAGATCAACCACATAAAATTGTGTTGGTTTACTGTACAAATTAATTTATATACATAGTTTCACGAAATTGGTGTGAGTATTGTGTTAACGTTCCTTTTTGCAGTATCCAGAAAAAGTCGAAACATAACTGAGGTTGGATAACTTTTAGCAAAGAGATTACTTAAGCATTCAAAAACACAAACTGTAAGAAGTTTGCCTTTATGGAATTTTTTGATAGGCAATTGCCAAAAAATTATGCTAGGTGAAGTGTTCTCAGCAGAAACAATATGGGGTCATGTTTTTCCGTGTTTGAACATTAATCGTACTTCGTTAAAGCCAACAAACAGACCATTTCCCTAAATAACTCATGACATTTGCGTCAGTGATAAAGGCAACCATTAATTGTATTTGATAGTTTTGATAAAAAACTGCTGTAAGTGACCTTGTTAGCAAAAAAATGACTTGACGTAAGAACGTGAGCATTTAGCATTCTTGGAATTAAAAACTGTTTTGTAACTTAATTTTTTGGTGGTCGCAAGTGCCAACATTTCACTTATTGCTGTGTTGGTCGAAAGGAGTGTCATGTAAGCATTTTTTCATGAAACAAGTTTCTTTTTTCTTTTCTTAATGAATTACTAGCATAATTCTTGATTCTATGCATATTTTTTATTTGGTTAATTTAATGACGTTGGTCCTCATCAAATCGACTTGGCGTATGAATTAAAAGTATTTGCTGTACGTCATCGATTCTGCTTTGATGACATATTTGCGGAAAACTAAAAATTTGAAAGATTTGAGGTAAGCCTGCCTTTGTTCCGTAACGACTGACTCCATAGACTGATTGCAATGCTCGAAAATTTTCCTGACTGGTTGCTACCAGGACACCGGTGGCAACTTTATACCAACTCAGCCGACCACATGGAGTTGTTCGACTATGACAGAGGCGAAACTTTAGGAGGCGCTTCTGTAACACTAGAATGTGGAAAGGTAAGGTGGGTATGTTGAGTGACAACTTCTTCAAGTCAGTGGCAGCACTTGGGGCTCGAAGAAGGGTCGTAAACTTGGTAAAATTGCGAATCGCGGAGTACTTCAAAACGACCACACAGCTCCGTTTATTGATTGTCAACTTTCTGGCATGTTAGGCATCTTCCGACTCCCACATGGCAAGTTTTTCTGTCTCGCGAGCAAAGGGAAACGCACACAGTTTTCAGCTTTAAGTTCAACGTCGATGAAACGAAACCCTACTTTCAGCAGCAGCCTTCTGTCATCAGCCACTTCATGCTTGTCTCTAATGGAAAACCTCACTTCGGCGCGCCGGCTTCGCTCCATTTGTGACGCAGCAATGGCAGCAAGAGGAAGCTTGGCTGATTGCATTGAGTGAGACAAAGCTTGAGGCAAGCGCATGTGACTTCGAATGTTGTTTGTTAAATCTCAAATTGCATCTATCTTTGTTTTGCACTGATGAGAGCTGTCGGTTTCGAAGGTTTCCGTTTCTTTTCTTGGCCGTGAATTTATTGTCACAGTAGCATTGCTGAAAGTAATTTATTTGTGTTTACTAGACCGAAGTGATGACTGAAACAGCAATCAAAATACGAAGAAATGGAACCACTTTATAATGGCTTGCAAAGAAGATATTATGTTTTTCAAAGAATCGCAAAGAAGCAACAATTGGTTCTAAGGTTTCCCAGCCTTTCTCAACCTAGGCGTTAAGTCGAAATATTTTAAAAATAGGAAACTCATCTTTTTCTCAAAAAAGTGTGGTGATTGTGAAAACTATTAACAAAACGCAGAAAACAACTTTTGTTTTATCAACACTAAAAAAGCCTTCAAAAAACTATACATTTTTATTTTGAGACGTTTCGGATTATTCTTAATCCCCCTTCAGTCAAAAAATAAAGTAAAAAAAATCTTTTTTTGACTCAAGGTGGATTAACAATAATCCGAAACGTCTCAAAATAAAAATGTATAGTTTTTTGAAGGCTTTTTTAGTGTTGATGAAACTGTTAAGTCTATCCCAATTTTATGCTCCAA
>JGI24022J15233_10011247_pt1 | contig 10196 bp, 5 predicted proteins | sample Ectturendosymbi2_FD_15233 | JGI IMG/M metagenome (IMG submission 15233)
TAGCCTACGCAATTGATTAAATCTGTGCTAAGAAAAAACGGTTCAAGTTATACTGGCTAAGAGCTGGCAAAAGAGCTTAAACATCACCTACCAAGTCAACCTTTTGCTAGTCAAGCTTCAAATACCTGAAATACCTGTAGAAAAAATGAGCATTCATAATACTCAAAAATTGCCATTTCTGCTACGTGATAAGAAGCATGGATGTAGCCTTGCTTATTAAAAGTTTCTTCAGCGCTACAGCAATAATACAAAATTACTTTGTAAACTGAGAAAAAAATGTCCTATAAATTAAAAGATGTAGAGTGGTGTGGTCCCTGCTATAACAATTGCATGTTGTCTTGTTTTCTGATGGAAATGTTCGCTAAGGTACAAAATCACAAGAAATGAGCAATTTGTCTAACCTTTCCAACTCATAGATATGAAAAAGACTACTTTTTATTCATTTGTGGCATTTTCAAAAAATTACCAATATAGCAAATACTTCAATCTCTAAAAATCATCATTTGGTATAAAATGTTATCATTTGGTATAAGTAGGCTTATTTGCTCTTATTTGATAGGGTCTTCTCAGAACTTTTTGGAAAAAATTTTCACCCGCAATTTTTTAGGTATAGAAGTTGTTTTGAAGCTTTATTTGCTCATTGGAGATGGTGGTGGGTCTCTTTGGAAGGACAGTAGCCTACTTACACATTACAGTTGCTGTTGGGTGCCCCTTTGACAGCATAGTACTTGAACATTACAATTGCTGTTGCTGGCCACTCTGAAAGCAAGGTACTTTCACATTACAGTTGCTGCTGGGGGACCCTTTGAAAGCAAGGTCGTTGTAGATTACAATTGCTGTTGGTGGCCTCTTTGAAAGCAAGGTACTTAAACATTACAATTGTTGATGGGGGTTCCTTTGAAAGTAAGGTTCTTGCACATTACAATTGCTGTTGGGGCCTTTTTGAAAGCAAGGTGCTTACATTTCATAATGGCTGTCGGGGGGGGGNCTTTCAAAGCAGATTACTTACACATTACACTTTCTTTTAAGGGCCCCTTCAATGAATTTTAAATGCAGAGTACTTACATTTCAGTGGCTGTTGGGGGCCCCTTTGAAAGCAGAGTACCTTCAAATTGCAGTTGCTGTTGGGAGCCCTTTAAAAGCAAAGTAACTGCACAGTACAGTTTCTGTAGGGGGCCCTTTTCAAAGCAGAGTACTTACTTATTATCTGCTTTGTAGTACATTATATGTGTGAGTTATAAATTTTATATCAAAACTAAGGAAACTTTGCGCGCGTAAAACCTCAAAGGTGGGGCCCAAAAAAAGGGGGGGCCCGAGGCAAGTGCCTCGCTCGCCCCCCCTTAAACACACCACTGGCTGGCGCCCATGTCCGCCTGATTGCGCCAAATATACCACGTAGCTGGTTTCTGCCGTCTTTCAAAGTACAAACACTTGAACATTGTCTTTTACTGGACAGTTAATTTTAATATTGTAGTTTTAAAGACAAACACTTCAACTTATTCAACGGAAACTTTAGGAAACCCTGTATAATCGTGGCTGGAGTTCAACTTGTGATTTCCTTTCAGGACATTTTTCTGCTTGCGAGTTCTCCTTGATTTTCTGTAAGCTATTTTTTTACTTAGAGTGGCAGCTTTCTTTTATTTTCTTAGCAAAAAATACTTTTGCCGTCCTATATCGGCAGTGGTACCTGTACATTTTCAAATGAACTTTGCTAGGTTCGAAGCTGTCGCAATCTAGGCGAAATAACTTTACATATGCATCTGCAATTGATTCTGCTTCATCGAGCTCAGATGCAAGTTTGAACTATAATTTGGCATGTTTTTTTGACCATAATGCACAAACATTTTGCAGAAAGACAATGTGAGACATATGGAAATGTTTACTTTTCATTGCTACAAATATCCATTGAGGGACACTAAAGCAAATACAGCTAACGTGATTTCATTGAATAACTTGAGGCAATTTTTAAATTAATTTAGGCCTGGAAGCATTATTCCTTACGGTATGTCGAAGATAGTCGAACAATTGTTAGAGAAATGGTTTTCCTTTGCAAGCGAAACAGCTGCATAAACGTGTACAGAATCTACCATCTTACCACTAACACAAGATCCTCGTCTAACAACGGAAGAGGTCAGAACAAGAGATAAAAGAAAAATCTACATTATTAATTTGTCCATAAATAGTTCCACAGATACCTGAAAAATATATGACGCATATACTATACAGTATATCATGGCACCAATTTCATGTTTTGAGCTATCCGGTAAACGTATTTGAATTCGATAGTTGCCATCTGTGAAGATGCATATTTTGTTCATGTGCATCTNATTTTTGGCTGCACAGTGAAAAACAAGCAAGATTCTACCTTTGCAATGTATACACCACTACATATCTTCAATATTTAACCAAAGTGCAGTATCACGGAAACAATAAACCATTACCTTTACCACGGAGCTTTCACAAAGACAAAACCAAATAAATTAATTTATTGTCGATTATTTCGTATAACTTGCCAATCACAAACGCTAGAAGGCCAATCTTAGGTTCAGAAGATGTGGACTTTTGCCTTGTTTCAGTTTGAAAAACGAAACAAAACATTACCCCTGGGCTTGGGGTCCAGGATTAAAAACCCGAGCCAAAAATGCGTAAAAGTTCCCTTATATATGACGTCACCCACAAAAAAACTCAAATGCAAAACTTCCAAGTTTTTAATCGCATTTGCAAGTCCTTCCGCATCTTCCAAAGATTTGGATAGCTCTCCAGCTAAAGTGGCTGGTGGGTGTTATGGTCGAATGTTTTGGCGCCTTTTTGCGCCAAACTTTTGGCGCTCGCGTGTCTTAAAGATTTCAACCAATTATACCGCGCATATATTTTGGAGAGAAGTTTGCTACGTCGATCCCTATGTTTTTATAACAATCGAACGAGGTGCTGCAAGTGTTTTGAAGCGGCATTTTGAGTCGATTGATGCGGCTCGTTTGTGTTTTTTTTATCCGAACAAGATTCTTCTTCTTAAAGATATTCGATTACACGTTTGAAATGTTTCTAAGGCATGTCTAGAAATCGAATTGATTTGCTCGTCCTGTTTTCTTTCTTGACCTTGCTTTAGTCCTTGAGCAATTCATAGCTAAGCACTTGCTTGTAGATATAAGGATTGCCGTTGCGTTGGATTACGGGAAATCGATTTCCCGTTAAACAAGTTTGTTGATTGATTCGACGGTGTCACCTTTGTGGAGACTAATTACTTGAACACACGCACGTGGACGTACCGTTCATCTCACAGTCATTTAAGCTAAATTCAGTCTGCCGATTCCTTGAAAGCTTGCAGCTAGGCAAGAGTTTTTAGAAAGAAAACGCTTTTCTATTGTTTCCAATTACAAAAGGTTGCGTTGTTCCCGCTTTTGACGTAATTTATATTCAAGTTTCTATGATATACGATTTTGGTTTTGCATAATCTTAAAGTGATTCTCTTTGCTGATTACCTAGATCGTAACGAAGAAATGAGCAACCTCTAGTTCCTGTCAGATGCATTTGCATCTTTATTTTTGGATTCATGAAACAAAACCCTCTAGTGCTATATCAAATGTTGAACATCCACCGGAAAATTTAATTCAAAGGTGTTTTGAAGACATTGTTTCTCTTTAATGAAAGGAAACAAATTGCGGGTCAAATTTTGATATACTGTATCTACTGACCTGCAGAATAACAAAATCAGCAATACGCGCTCACATGCTCGAGCAGTTTACTGAAAACGTTTCTAAATATTTTTCGAAGTGTATTTCGTTCAAAGATTTTCACGAATTTTCATATCAAGCACTACTAGATTTCATGAACGTTGCTTTCTGTACAACCAAAAAATAAGAAATTTGATTCAGGAATTCATTTTCAACAGTATTGTTGGAACCTGTAGTATAACATGGATCAGTGGGGTTCAAACTGTGGCCCGCGGGCCACAAAGCCCTCTGGAGTGGCCCGCGAAGCAATTTTCTATGGAACAAAAACTTAACACTTTAATCATTCAAGAGAATTTTTATTGGGATCATTAATTCTTGTGGCACGCGAAGGGTTTCTGAAATACAAATGTGACCCACGAGTCAAAAAGTTTGAGCACCACTGCCATAGATACAGATGCACGGCGGTGTGGAACAATTACTGAATTGTTCCACACGCCCCGGAAATAAACTTGCATTATATTGGGATATTAAGATTGTTTCGAACACAATTTTGCTGCCTCTAATCTTTTCTAATTTTTTTTCTGGGAACTTTGCTGCTTAAAACACCTCTTTTCGGCAGGCTCGTTTTCATACGCGTTCACACGCATCGGTTTGGTAGACTAACGCACCAAACCAAATCTCCCTGGCAAGCCATGCGCAACGACGTTATGTTTCGTGCGCGGTTCAGTTAAAAATAATTGTGCAAAGGATTGTGACTGCTTTCGAAGGCACAATAGTCAGATTTTTGTTTATATTGAACCCTCAAGTAAACACCAACGTGGTTTTAATCTCAAGGCGTTTGGTTTGGGTTTTTCGTGCTACACGAAAAAACTCATTGCCTCCCAGCTTAGGATTACTTTGCATCAAGTCGTTCCAGATGAAAAGAGAAATGAAATGCAGCTTTACGTACCAATGATTCTGCTTCCCTGCACGTTCATCATAGGAAACCAAGGTCTGCGCAAGGGGCTTTATAGGGAACAATAGCTTCATCTCGCTCTCTTCCCGAAAAAGCTTTCATCTAACTTTTATCGCAACATCGAAATGGTTGCACAAATATGTTTGCAGTTCCAAGGTAGCGGGTACTTGGCAACCCGGTTTGTCTTCGTTGATGAACTGGTAATAAAGAGTTTTTTTCGCAAAAGTTGTTAAGGTTAAAATTATTTACTACTGTAAGGTATTTCTACTGTAAATATATATTCGTCAAACATCGAATTTATCGTAAATAATTTCTGGTTATCATTTCTTGCCTTATTACTCCAAAAAACTGCTTTGTCAAAATGAAATACAAACAATCAATTACTTGAGAAATACGATTCTTTTAGAAAAGAAGCTGAAAAAACTTCTGGAAAACATTACCCAGCCATCTCCTTGCCAATTGAGACTGAATAAGCCCTTGTCTTATGCCCAAACCCAATTCTACAGTACAACGTTCACGGGTATTTCATCATCCTCTGTCGACTTGGAAATCTGCTTATTTGGGTAAGCAATCCGACTACGACGTCTAAATGAAAAAAATTATACCTGGCGAGCACTGGGCGATTATGGAACATACCAGAAAGATCCAAGTTTCCTGCCATCGTTTCATGGCATGATGTCGTCTATGTGGTAGAATAGACTCCAATTCCCTAAAAACGTGAAAATGAGTAGCATTGCGTTTGATCAATTGTTTTTGTTGTCCGATTACTTCTCAGAAAAGAAAAACGTGTTGGCCAACAAATCCAAGATCATGTTCAAAATCCTACCAAAGCTGATCATCGTCTTCCAACTGAAGAACACTGGCACACAACGACACATCGCGTCAACAAGGATACACAAGGCAATGCAAATGCGTGATGATTTTGACAAACTAATAGAAACATGATTCCTGATCTGAAGTCATTCCTCTGCATTTCAACAGAAAAATGCCCTCTGTCATCAGAACTAATATGATGTGTGGTGTGACATATGTAGGACAGACAGTTACGAAATTTTTGAAACGTTACATCTCGCATCGCACTTGATAAAGCGGTGGCGATCTAGTTTCTTGCAAGTACTGCGCAATATTTATCAATTGCATTTTGGCGTTGTGCCCTGCAGGAAGGTCAGCTTTACGCAAGTACGTCCATTAATCCCCTGACCACTTCGTCTTTGTTTATCGCAAAGCGTGTTACGTCACTCCATGCAGTGCACTGATGTTCCAGTCTAATCAGTTGTGTGTGTATCTTGAATCATTTTTCCTTTTCAGCTTGTTTTCGCTACAATGGATGTACGAACCTGCAGAGAATTGAAGCATTAAGTTAGTCTAAGTGAAAACCTGTGTGCAGCGGGCCAGCTCCCATGTTTATCTGGTGACAGCCGTGCATGGTTTTATTACATGTGGCGTTTGACCATGGCACTGACCTGATGGGGGGCAGTTTGGGGCAACTGCCCCCCCCAAAGGTCTGTGGCGCCCTCTTGAATGGCGAACCTTTACCATATATGCGCCTCTTTTTGGTGCCCATGAAAGTAGACAGAGATAAAATTACTCTAATATAAACACTGTTTCTCGCTTGGTAAAACTTCACGATTTACGTGCCGGACTTTACCAACATCTTATCGAAAAGCGTGGACAATGCTATTGTTTCGTAATAGTACCACTGTTTCGTTTTTTCTTTGCCGTGTGAGAACTGCCCAGCCTTACCTTATGTAATCACAAACGCAGTCGCTTTGGCTTGACACAGTTCTCGACTTGCCGCTGAGTTGCACGAAATTGGTCTGTTTTTTTAAAAGTTCATTTCTTTAACGCCTGATGACAGCCTCGACTGGAAAGGCAGCAGTATAAATAAGAATGCAATATGGAAAACTTATAAGTTATAAGTTATAGGGCAACAAATTTTTTGACCTAAAAACTTAAAATTTTGACTATAATTTACAAATTTGACTTTATTTTGACCCACAAATTTTGTGCGTTTGCAACTACAAATTAATTCAGCCTTAGGTGTTGANGTTAACCCAAAAGGGTATTTATGCACTCTTNTTCGAAATTAAAAATTGGTTGTTTGACTTTGGAGATGATATACTGATAAATACATTAATAACTACAGTAGAGTCAAACCTAAGAACATCATAAAGCTGAAACACTACATGCACAATGGATTTAGCATTTACCAAAACCAGTACTGTAAGATCACATTTCTCGCCTACTACGCCTATCCTACATAATATTCAATCGTTCAGCAGTGGGCGAAACAATAGTATTACGTCAGAAATCGCAACAAGCCCAATATTATTACAGAATTGCAACTAAACGTGCATAAGCATAGTACTATCTGTTGTTGCAGTTTCAATAAAATATCGATAAAGAGAAAAAATGGTGCTGCAAGAAGATTTTAACCTAATGATAAATTTTGACTTTTTTGACCTAATAAGGTGGGAGTCCATCATGGTATGAATGTGAAATTCGGTTTGTGGACGTTTCATAAACTTTAGAAACGGCAGAATACTGTTGTCTTTATTGATTTTTGGTTGCCCTACTTATAACTCATTCAAGATTTTACAAACGTTCGAAATGAAAATGAAATACTTGTGTCAGGGCTGTTGTCAGTGCAGTTCGTGAGTCCGCAGTTTTGTCTGCATCGTAGAGTTGGTGAGTTTCTTGACGGAACTAATCTCCTGATTGAACCATAATGCAGCGTGTAAAAGCTATAGATGTACACGTTAGCAAACAAATTGCCGCTGTGTGACAAAAATGCATTGAACGTGCTCGATTATCTCAAAGGATTTTGACGTAATTATGCAATTGTGCAACCCCTCACTCCATATACATGGACAACGCAAAGGAGTATTTGAATTACTGTTAAAGGCGTAACAACGTTAGATGGCGCCCGGGGCAAGAAGCAAGTAAGGCGCCCACATGTTCGAACCTGAGATCTTTCGGAAGCAAATATACTGCATTGAAGTGCATGGGATATTGCTAGGACTGTTCTACGCCCTCATAGTGATTCAGCGACCGGGGAAATGTTCCCCCTTCACGGCGTCGTCACACCTCTGATTACTGCGTGCAGCGACGCGCCTCAACAATCCATGGTATTCAGCTCTAACCAGATGCATATGCGAACCTTTGGTTTAGGGGGGGAAAATTTTCAATTCGCCCGAATTCTTGCGCAACTGTGAGGAAAACGAATAGGAAAGTTTTGCAGGGCCATGATTCTGCTTAAGCAATTTGCCCAAACATATCTGGAAGTTTTTCCTGAAATTTTAAAAATCTTGCCCGATCCTCCCGGTCCGAACTTGTACGCCTATATCTCTAATGCAGAAAATTTGTCAAAATACTAGCTTTTCGAGAATGAGGCTCAATGAATAAACAAACAGAGGGTCTGTGTCCCACCGAATGTACAAATTCTCCAATGCGACAACTGTTGCACATGCACAGAGAAGATATAAAAACAACTAAAAAGCATTTAACAACGCAACGTGCGCACCAATGAATGCGAAGATTGAGCCTGTTTATTGTTAGAAAGCTTAGACATTCGAGGTTCAACACATAATAATGCATTGATCAAGTTTTTTTCCACAATACGCTAACTTCTAGATTCGTTTTTATGGCAACAAGAGCCACCTCTCTGCCTCAAAATACCTTCAGCAAGTGTATATTGCGCACAAAATGGTAGGCTGCAGTACATTGAAATTTCCATGTTGTAACAACTTCCAACACATGACGGAAAGAGCTTATTACGACGTTTGTAGCTCATGAGTTATTTTCGTTTTCAACTAAAAGGTTCATCTTGCACAACGTACTAAAATTTCAATAATACCAGGTTGTGGCCTGTAAACAATTCGTCCGTGGTCCACTGGTGAGCAATGGCCCACAGGTTGAGAAACTCTGATCAACAGCTTAGTGGATTGATAGTTACTTTTACGCGGTCATAAAAATCCCAGTCAGGCTTAGTATGACAAATAGCAAATGCACCATACCTAAATATTTAGAACTCAGAAACAAGTCGGCTTCATTCTTCAACCACGACAATTAGAGATAATTTTAACGATTGATGGTGGCACCGTCTGATCAGCGTCACGTATTGTCATAATTTAATAGATCTTGTCAATATGTCCGCAAGGAAGTCATTTACTCCGGCAAAAAGTGTTATGAAATCCTGCATGGAGATAGCAGCACGAAAAATCACTGGCTGTGATCCAAGTGCAAAATTAACCATTGGCCGATACCGCGGGAAGCAACCCGTAATTGCACAACCCAACGTTTTAAAAAACATGGATATTTGGAGTTACAGTGAGTCAAATCCATTATTTTATTCTATATTCGCGGGGAAAGCACTTCAATCCTGCTTGGACAATAAGCCTAAAAGCTAGCAACGTTTATTTAATCTTTAAGACGAAAGTCCAACGTCAACGCCAATGCTACTTTATATCTGTTGCAAATTTTAAATATTTTTTTTTTCATTTACCTGACACGTATCAACTCCTCCTCGCAAAGGATCTCCGGCGCACACTTGTGATGGGTAAATTGTGTATTTTTCATAACGCTGACCGCATACCGTGTTGCTGATTAAAGAAAGTCGTACTTGATAGAGAGTTTGTGGTTGAGGTCCAAACCAGTCTGGTGATGAGATGGCAGGTAATGTACATTGAGCAGTTCTGCTACTGCTAACATTTTTGTTTAACTCACACATTCCTCCCCATCCGGTAGCAATCGCTTCTGTTTCTGGAGATACTTGTATATCGGAAGGTGGAATGCAAATTGGCCGCACGTTTGAGGAAAAAGTCAAGCTGCTAGAGAGTCTTATCAAAGCTATGTCGTTTCCATGGAATGCACTGCACAAATCAACAATAAGTTGCATTGCACGCACATTCAAGTGTTCTTGATTTTGGCGTGTAGGTAAGCAAATGCAGATAAAACATTGCCAATTTCAATATGAAATATTCTTTGCTGGATCTAAACAAAGCAGGAATGAAAGTAGGCCGACTCTGCGAAGTTATTTTTGAGTGAATGTCGGCAAGAGCCAAACAAAAACAACCTACTTTTTTGTAACTGCGTCTGGAAGGATCACTGACACAAAGTTGTAGCTTTCTAATCATCGCCAATCTTCTTATAGAAAATGGTGCTTTGGTCGAAGCTATTTGTTGGTANCATTGACTTTCACAATGCGAATATCTCTTACCCAAAGGTTTTCTAAGAGTCATGGAATAATCTCTTGCCCGCCAAGTTGTATTGAAAATTAAGTCCAAAGCGTTTTTTTGTGATGCAATGCAGACAACATTGGGCGATTATCATAAATAAATTAATCATGTTTGAATAAATCACAATGTTCTCGCGTGTCAATGACAAAATGAGGTTTTCCTCTAAAAAGGTTTGTTTGCCGCAATGAATATCAGCTTAAAGATTGCATAGTTAAATGCGAATTTAACTTAAATTAAAACATCTAAACCAACCTGTGGTAATCAGGATGAATGATGACCTCGGCGATTAGAAGTGTTTGTGATCCACCAATTTTGTAGTTAAACATTCCCGCC
>JGI24022J15233_10011256_pt1 | contig 10194 bp, 7 predicted proteins | sample Ectturendosymbi2_FD_15233 | JGI IMG/M metagenome (IMG submission 15233)
AGGAAGGAGGGGGGCAGGGGGCCTTGACACCCTGGATTTTCAAATTTGACATTGACATTTTATCAAAGTTTTAGCAAAAAAAAGTTGATATCTTAATTTCGAGTCGTTAAAATGGAATTTTGCCACTTTCACCACCTCTGCAAATATATTTTTGGCTAACCCTGGAAAATCTACAATGGGCCCAGCCNCTGGAAAAAATCCTTCCCACGCCCATGCGTGTGGGCACTGGGCAGTGTTTTTCAAAGCGTTTTGAAGGTCTGAAACTGTCTCTCAAATTTTCCAAAGGTTTCTAAAAATACAGTAGAACCTCTCGGCATAACCACCACCAGCATACACCCAAACATCGCTTTATGACCATCTCGATCGGTATTCAGAAGTAGTTCCGGTATCTCAAAATGTTTCAAGGTCACCAAGGTCAAACCTAAAAAAACCTGCGTGTGGGCGTGGCTTTTTTTCTGAGAAATAAAGCAAAGACAACAACTTCATTTATTCTGGCAAATTATACCAAGTTGTGCAGTATTTTTGGGTACACTCTTTTTATAGCATCTCTTTTTGATAAATCTTCACCTTGCTTGAAGGACATCTGCGGGAGACCAGCGCCGGGAACAAAACCCCTACGAGATGTGCTCCTGCAAAACCTGGTCGATGTTGCTACGAAATATTTCATCAAAAACTCAGAAGGGACCGCTGGCGTTTCTTTAGTCCGTGAAGACGTTACTTACGAACTGTATGATTTGTTTTCAGCGAGATATGGCGGGGAAGCTTCCACAGCTAGGTTTGCAGTTTTCAGATAACATTCATATAAAAAGAAATGTGATAAACTTTTCTTTTGCAATGATGTGCACTTTCCTTGTGTGAGACAAGAATTGCGCTTATTTTTGTTAAAAAGAACTTATTCACTTGCAATTAAGTGTTGCCTAAATCAGTGTTTGTCATCGTGTGGGTTGCGACCACAAGTGGGTTCATCTTAAAGCTGTTTGGTGTCCTTGCGTTTGCACGAAAAGTATCAAACCATTGTTTTTTTTCTATTATAATGAACGCCGCTTACATGGAGTACAGGTTTATGGAGTAAGTTGCTTGCTGGCGCGTGACGACAACGTGAATTGCCGAAGGTTGGCGTGTGGTGTTTTGTTTGATGGTAATAGAATGCATTTTAATTTCACGCAGCTTCGTCTGTGTAAAACTTACCCACACAATCATCCAGAAAATTTACCGGGAAGAACATATTATTAATTTCAAATTTAATGCATAGTTGTGAAATTAGCAAAGCAACTGCGTTGTGTGGATTCTATGAAATCAGCTTCAGACATTTTGAAATTAACTAATGACATTGGCAAATACGAGGTATTTGCAAAGTAAAATAATAAATCAAGCATATAATTTTCTAGCCATAGTGTTGAAAAGCTAATGAAGCTCTTAATCAGTTATGATTTATAATTTATCTGGGGACCCAAAACAGGTCTCGCACCGGCAATTTTTATCCTTTCAATTTTTTTATCTTTTTCGCATACAGCTCCATCAAAGTGTACACACGCACACACTTTTTCAAGGTGTAGCATAGACACCGCGAGCATATGGATGTGACGCCGCGTCACAAGGTCCTGGTTTTACACTCGTTGTTCGTAATACAAACGGTAATATTTACTACAAAACTCAATCTGTGGACATTTTATGTAAACCGAGATGACTATGATATGTACCTCGAATTAACTTCACATTGACGACAAAGGTACAAAAAAAAGCTTAACTTAGCACCTGAAACAACTTACCAAAACGTTTGCGGACTGCTGTGGCGAAACTCTGGCGTCTGCTGATAAAAGGATTGGATAACTGATCCACTTTTGCAGTGAGGAATGTACCTCAAATGCTCTTCCACGTTGTAAAACAGTTAATGGACATGACGGCTGACATAACAAATTGTATCTCTTTTACATTTTTCAAAGAAAAATATCCAAAAGATTCGGTAACTGTCCACTTGTGGACTTTCATGAACGTTGTGTATCCGACTATTACAAATTTCGTCACTTACAAGTTGATTCTATTAGCAACAACTTGCCTTTGTGAGACTAGATTTAATGCAATGTGTATGTGAAAACCAAGCATCGAAATTGGTTGGAAGTTGAAGCTGACTTGTGGTTATAAAAGCCAGTTTGCAAAATTTGCTTTAAAAAAATTGTTGGGAAACACTAGAAACGTCTAAATAGCTAATCAGCTACTGCTACATTGTTAGCTTTTTACTTTCTTGGAGGCTTCCTACGTGTGTTTTTTTCTCTTTTGAGAATGGAGAAAGCAATGCATTTACTGGGTTTTTTATACTTCTTATTTTTCAGGTAGTTTTGCATCTGCGCAAGGGTTTACAATTCGTAACTTGCAGTTTAAACAAAAATAACTATGGGCTGCTTATTTGCGTGGTCAAACGCCATAGTTGCATTCAGATTTTTGTGCTGTATTTACACTGCCATAATCGTAGAACATACAAAATGCCGTCTGCAGCCTATCGAGATTATAATGGAGCTTACAGTAAATATTTGGACATCGTAAAATTTTGTTCTTCTTTGCAGCTTCCTTAACTTCTTTCTGGACTTATATTATGCGGACACTGGTACACTGGTAACGCCATCCGAACATCTTTCGAAAGTGATCGGCTTGATTCAAACAGAAGAGTTTAACAACGCCCGGATCGAAACTCTCCGCCTCATCCTTGCTTCTATAAAACAACAGAACATCACCATCGACCCTGAAGCTATCACCAACGAGCAAGTCACGCTCATAACGCCCATTCTTGACAGCATATTTGCTAGCATTGAAAACGCAGGTGCAAAAATATTTTTTAGATATTATCAACATAAAGTTGTTTTCGGCTCATGCTTCCATCGAGAAATGCTTTGAGTCTTCTATTTGTTGCAAAGCTCTCTAGATGTGCCTTCTCATGCCCAACACCTTTGCCACTAAAATACAAGTTGAAATACCTATCTAAAGAATTAAAAAGTCCGAAGTTGTTTAAGGAGTATATTCTTTATCTACACATAAAGAACACCGCTGCAGGAATGTATTTCAGATTGCACCAGTCTACGAGATTGATTATAAGTATAACCAGTTTTTTTAAGGCGTTTTAGGGACCCGATTCGGGTCCTAAGAATCAGAGAAAATTATAATCGGGTCCCTAAAATCAGAGAAAATCGGGTCCCTAGGATCAGAGAAATCGGGTCCCTACAGATCCATACCAGGTTCCTAACATTGTCCTTAAAAAAATCTTGGTTTAATGAATGAAATGTCTTCATGGTAGATTTCATTCATCTTGTGCTATTGTTGAATCCCCTGCTTGCCAAGTTCAAAAGTTCATCGAGTAGTACAGATCCGTTTCTGACTGACAAAAGGTTTGAGAGAACCCTAAGAAAAAGGAATGCGGTGGCTACAACTGGTAACGAAATGATGTTGCACATCTCATCTATCGTTCCAAGGGCCTTGATTGAGAGCAATAAAGAATACACCAGTTCACATAAAACTGAATCAGTGAAAGAAAACATTTTTTTAATACACTATTTAACGTATGTCATTTGGTAAAACCTGATCAATCTCTAATCGTCGAATCAAGCTGATACAAGGAGTTGATTTGTATTCTCAATTTTACTAGTTCAACATTTTTACAGTTTTGTGCATAATAGTTGTGTAATGAGGCAAATTCAGTTTTGACCTTTCATTTACAATTGAAACACAGCGATAAACATTTCAACATAAAGTTGATAATTGACAAAAATTTTTTCATCACGTGGATGGCTTGCTGCTCGAATGACAACTTCAATTATCTTCAACAAGATTTTAACACATGAATAAATTCAATTCAACACCGCTCAAATTAAGGACGAAAACGTATTTTGGTAAAACATGTCTAACTTTGCAATGGTTTCGCAGCAAAAACAACTTTATGTGTTAAAGCAACTTCACGTCACAGGTGAAAGAAGCAAGGATTCTATCGCAAATTTTTAACAGGAAATTCATTTCAGGTAACACTGCGCATCGTCAGCCCTGAGAGTTACATATGCAAGCAATGCTACCAGGTGAAACGTTGAAAGGCTAAAACAAGGGTAGAGAAAGCAAACAACCTGAAGACTGCAGTAAAAATATCGCACAACACCAATTGCTACAATTAATACTCGAAAATGCGTTTCAATTAAATAAATGCATTCACTGGAGCTTCAGAACTTACTGCAAAAGTAGCATAAACTTAAGAAGTCACAACAGAAGCTGCGATGATTAATATACTTTGTTCTCAGATAATTGCATTTGAATTTCGCTTCTTTGGGCAAGGCGAGGCGTCCACTTAAAACTTGAAACAACACGCCGTATGGTTTGGAACTTCTGCAGAATACGTAAACCTAACTTGTACTTGTAGCGATGGCAACCAAGCCTCAGCGCGCGCATTTGAAACATTGTGACTGACGAAAGCCACAACGCCAGTACGCTGGCGGCGAAAGAAGTGAAAGTACGTCAACGCACAGCGCAAAAGGATAGCAAAATTTATCTTACGCGGTGAAGGATCATGTTTTGAATATTAATTTGTGCGTTACTTTGGTGATACTATTTATCTACACAGTTATCCAGATAATGGAAATTAGGTTGCTCAACAAAAGTAACAGCGTAAGCTTCATGTATACTGTAGGTGGTTTGTTTACGATACCATGGAACACTGAATAGTGCCGCGACAACGCCACTCCATCTTTGTCATTTTTACAATTGAGTCTGTTCCAATTACTGCGGTGCGATGACCGTCTTTTGGAAAATTTCTTCATGGTTTGGCCGATATATTGTTCATGGCCTATCACACAAGTCGTTAAATACCATAGTAGTTTGCGCATGTCAAGTTTTGGTTGAGCAGGAAGTTTTTACTTTTGCTCATTATTTGTAAGACACATGGTACCATTGATTTGTTGTGTTCTCCACAGCAACCACAAAGTGCACAGTGGCCGCAAGGTCTCGGCACACCGTTGACACGTTCCCCCATCTTGCTTAATGCAAGGTGCTTGTAGCTTGTAAGTATTTATCCAGTTGTAGTAACTGGTAGGTCTTTTGTAGGTTATCATGTCTTCGGATTTAAGTTTTTTCTCTCTCTGTTAGAGTTAGCAGGTGGGGGAAGATGTATCCCAGACTTGTGGGTCATCTTTCTTGTTGATCTTCATGGGAATACGTTTTTGTAAGTCTTAGTGAAACCCCCTCTCATGACTGCAATTAAAAAAATTGGATTTATCAAACACAAACGAATATCCTTTTTAAAGGGACGGCCTCAGATTTGCACAGGCCTTTCCTGAAGGCGAAACAATTGTACTTTTTTTACAAAGAAGTGTAAACAGCACGGAAACAATCAATTTTTGTTTTTTCAGCTTTCTTTGCTTATTGCAGTAAAGCAGTTGTTTTTAAAACGATTGTAGCCAAGCGCTTCCAACGTCTGTGATGAACTTTCCTAAATTGAAAATTTCTTCAGACTATTGATAAAATGTCACGTAGTATTTGCATTTGTGGAGAAAATCTCTGCATTGTGTGAAGCATAAAAAATATTGCTTAATGCAAAGAATATAAGCTCGATAAATTCCTGAATGTTCGGAAGTATTAGGTTTTTGAAGTGAGAAGAACCATATGATAAAAACTATAATACTTTTCTAACTTTATTTGAGGTAAAAAGTAAAATGTTGATTCAGTGATGCATATCGTTTGATGTAAGTCTTATTCAGGAAGCCACATTTTTTTGTACTGCGACTTTTGATATATGTTGTAAAAGTAATACTTTTTAATCTGTTTTTCTCGATAATTGCCTTATTTTTCAGACCAGCGTTTTTTCAGTCTAGTCAGCATTATTTGAAACAACAAACATTTATGAGTATTTAAAAGAATTAGTAAAATAGCCAACAACTTGTGTGTTATCATGTGAGGTACACATCTTCAAACATTTTTTTCTATTTACAGATCTCAGGCGTTTTCCGATATATTTGAGTTTGCAAGTTGGCACCACGTTGGCCTTTGCTGTGGACACAACTGGGAGCATGGCAGGAGAAATTCAAGCCACAAAAGATCAAACCATTAACATCATCAACTCCACAAGGAACACAGCTGATCAACCGCTAGTATATGTACTGAGTCCATTTAATGATCCAGGTTAGATGCCTGCAATTCAATAAGTATGATTCGTTACAAGTATACGACAGCTCTTCATTATTCACACGGTTTTAATACGATTGAGTAAAAATTTAAGTTATTGTCTTTTTCCGATCATGAATTTTTTTTCCCATATACAAACAAAGATCCGCACGTTTCACCAAACATAAATTGAATTTTTAGTGGTGGTAAATTGTGAAAACATTTATTTTGGCAAATGTTTTGCACCTGACCAGGAGTGGGACCGGTGACACGAACAAGTGATGCCGACATGATGATAAACGCCCTTAACGCTCTGACTGCAAGAGGAGGTGGAGATTTTGCAGAACTGGCGCTCAAGGGAATTGAAAACGCCCTTCTGGAAAGCACTAAGAGGTGTTGACATTTAAATACATCTGTGTACTTTCAGTACGGTCAACGTTTAAATGAAGTAATATTGCGTCACAAAAGAGACCAACCTTAAAAGATTTGTCAAGTAACTAGCAAACCATTCATTTTCTGTTACTACGCTGTGGCTTAACACACAAAAAGTTTACCTCAGCGTCAAACTTGTTTTTTTTTATGCCCAGATCGATTGTATTTATGATAACGGATGCAGATGCGAAAGATCCAGAGCTGGAAAGTAGAGTCATTGCTCTTGCCATCATCAAGAAAATTAGAGTAAGACGATCTTGCCTGTAAATTGGTTTGTATAACGAACTTTGCATGTAAATCATGTTTGGGGGAGGACTCGACACATTTTTGCAGATTGTCTTGTTAAAATCTGCTTAGCTAATTTTGAAAATATTTCAATAGCATCAAAAGTTAGGTATATTCATCAAAGTCAGGTAAATGAAAATTATAGAGCAAGTGCATATTACAAAATTTTGCAAAGCACTTGCATGGCACAATTTGAAATTCAAACGGCATCCAAAGCCAAAAGTCCATGAGACTAGATCAGAAGCTACTGTCACATCTTACACGAACCAAATGTAAAAACAATTTTTTATAAGCATCCCACATTAGCATTGATATTGGAAGTGACAAGAATTCTAAGAAAAATCATGATGCAATGCGTGACATGAAAATTATTCACGTTCTCCCTTCTGCCTAAAACAGGGTAGGACAAATGCAAAAGTTTCTGAGAAACGAGTTGTTTTGTAAGCGAAACCATCTGGTGAATCCAAAACAATTGTTTCCACACCTTCGGTAGGAATACCACAACATTTGCTGGCATGTTGAAATTGGAGGCGGAAAAGTAAATGTCTTCTCTATATCACTAATGCCATGCGTTTTTCATGTCAAATATATATAATTTTATTGAGGTAGTGATTCCATTTCAGGGCTAAGTTTTGATCTTTCGCTATTAATTTTTGCTATATGGTCTACCTGGCATCATTCGAGGTTGTATTAACAGACGTTTGTCAAAAATGATAATACGGAACGCCCTACGTGACACCTAACGCGTTCATGCAGTACCTGCCTTAGGCAAAGTGCCTACTTGCCGTGTCGCGCGTCACGACTTGTTTCTGCATGTTGCTTACAATGAGTGTTACCCCCGACTGCTTACGTATAGTCCATTTGTCTGCCGCGGAGGAAGTGCAAATCAAGTTTGCACTTGTGTCTCCCTCCAATAATTAGTTTCCACTGGGAGTGGCTCTACCGGCGTGAATTTCATGGAATTGTACGTCGTGAACAAAATTTTTTCAAAGTCAAACCGAAGCAGACTACAATCCACTGTTTGGTCACATGTTGGAGATCAAGCATGGAAAGAATGTCGGAAGAGGAATCAAGTCATAACTCACGGGCTTCGTGAGGATACTGTGTTTCCGCAATAACAAGACTTACCCGATAATAAGACCTATCGTGATTTTTAGGATGATTTTAAATTAAGCCCTACCCTTAAAATGAGCTCTTGTTCACTGGTGACAACAAAACTACCCTGATCGCAGCCAATCACATCATTCAACGCAAACACTGGTCATTTTCCCCATTATGAGGTCATTATTGATGTGCGTCATATTTGATATATCAAAACAAGACATCCCCCGAAAATAAGCCCTATAGTGTAAATTTCGGAGTGAAAATTAATGTAAGCCCTGTCTTGTTATCAGGGAAACACGGTAGCACCGCCAAAGGCGTAAATCCACAGCAGAAAAGATCGTTCACGCAGAAAGTATGCCACCATTATGATATTTTGAAGACACTATAAACAGGCAATTAACAAAAATCGTAAAACATTGGCTTGGTGTGAAAAGGTTAATAAATACACCTATCAGGGTTTTAAAACCTTAACGTGTGAAATAATTCAAAAACCGTCGACGGGCCACACATGTCTGACGACACTGTGGACCAGAAAGCCAATAATTTCGGCTTGTAAGTTCAAACCTATAACTACAGTATTATCTGATTACAATCACAGTATATGGTCTGTCTCTGTGCCTATATCTTTACGGAAATTAGCGAAATGCTTGTATTCACACTGTTGCGCGTCATTGGTGTTTGGTATTGACACTGAACAGAAAAACCTTCTCCCGCTGCTTTGCTGGGACAGACTTGATCAGAAAATAAAAAAGTAAGAGAAAAGGAGGTGGTGAGGCGACGTCAGGTGGACAAAAACTGTAGGGGCGTGGTTGATCAAATATCGGTCACGCTGCGTTATCATCTCAGTGGTGTAGCCGTGCGTAACTAGCGTTCACAGAATTTTTGAGAAACGCGTTTGTGACAACCTTCCACCTATGCCAGTGGTTCTCAACCTTGACGAACACGCCGAACCCTTAGGTGGTTTCCCAAGCTTTTGTCGAACCCCATTTTTGCCCAGTATAACAGAAAGTAAAAATGGGTTACTGAAAGCAGATGACCTTCGTCGAACCCCTGAAACGGCTCAGTCGAATCCTAGGGGTTCGATCGAACCTAGTTGGAGAGTCAATGGCCTGTTCTGACACGTCACGATTTCCCCGCATCGACAGGTCTACAGCTATTATTTCCTACATAAAATGTTGTAGAACGCAGGTGTTTACCTCAAGTTTTTCTTGTCACGGGTTCAAGCAGCAAACTTCACCCCAGCAGCGATCGATCATCAAACACGGTTTCTGAAAATATAGCAGAAACGATTCAAGCATTCAACAAGCGCAGCTTAATAATGATGAAGCGTTTTGCTCTTTTCAATGTTGGTCTTGTGCAAATCCAGTTCTGTAATGTGCTACTGTGTGGCTAACCATTTTTTGTGCTCTGTGTCTATGATCGCGTCTGCATGGACCACGAGTCTGCAATAAACTATTATTATATTATAGTAACTGAGCAAACAAACTTTACTACCGATCATCTGAGCACGACAAACACTTAATTAGACAAGCACACAATGGTTATTTACAGTAAATCAAACACGCATCTCAAGCGAACGAATGCAGTCCAGCTACTGTACAACATCAATGCCGATTGGTAAATTACCACTGCGTACTAAATTTTTCAAAAAGGCATATAATAAGCTTACGTACCAAACCGATGTGGGTTCCACAGCTCAGATTTCCGTCTTGGAGTTTATCGGAAATCTCGCTGTTTCGACCTGGCAGAAGTTGGGTTATCCGCATGAGGGCCGAAACCGTCACCAAACGAGAAGTAAATGAGCAGAGAATTTATGGTGCGTTCGCATGAGGAGAAACAGATTGAGCCGTTCACTCATTGAGGAGAAACAGATTGAGCCGTTCACTCATTGAGGAGAAACAGACCAACTCCTGTAGTCATTGTTGTCGTAAGCCGTGCTAACGGACACAGGGGATTAACAATTTCGCCGAAACCCGGAAAGACTCCATTCCATATGTCAAGTGATGTCAGATACAGTTGCGAACCACAAATGCACAAAAAATGTACAGTAGCAGCTTTCTTGACCCAGGGCTCACGTTATATTCGGTGACCTGGTGAACACAGCGTGCAGCGCAAATACACCGAAGTCGACTGGTTGACGCTCGCCGTTACAAGTGGGACGAAGTTTTTCAAATCGTTGAAGGATGAGGTAATGGCTTGCAGTGGGGGGTGAGCTGGGCGACGGCCCCGGGCATCCAAGCCAGG
>JGI24022J15233_10011258_pt1 | contig 10193 bp, 5 predicted proteins | sample Ectturendosymbi2_FD_15233 | JGI IMG/M metagenome (IMG submission 15233)
CTCTCATGTCTCCGCTCTCCAGCATCCCTGCTCTCATGTCTCCGCTCTCCAGCATCCCTGCTCTCATGTCTCCGCTCTCCAGCATCCCTGCTCTCATGTCTACGCTCTCCAGCATCCCTGCTCTCATGTCTCCGCTCTCCAGCATCCCTGCTCTTTACTGTTCGGACCATCACTGACGGAAACAAAATTCGTTTTATCTAATTCTTGACGTAGTTCAGCAGCAATAATCGGAGCAATGCATTTAACAGTTACTGGTTCACCTTTTGTTAATGCAATGGCAAATTTAGTTCCAAAAATTTTTGAAACTAGCCTAAAGGTTGCAATCAGAACTTTTATAAGACATTCCGTTAATAGCAGTGTGATACTCAAAAGTAGCTTCGTTCAATGCTAAGAGTAGAGACTCATCAGAATGAGCAGCTTTGAAGAATTGTTTTACACGAGATGACGACATTGCTGCCTCAAAACAAGATTTGTGTTTTTTGATTTCCAAGTGGTTGTCCATATCAGACCGTCCGCCATTGCTAATTCAAAAAACAGATAATTCTAATTCAACACAGTAATTTTTAGACAAGATCCAAATCAAAGCCTAAATAAGAAACTCTTAGACAAAAAATTGCATGGGCCTACCACTATTTTCAGAGTGATTCAATAAAATGAGAAAATTATATATGTGTTTTGCATGGTGCTTTTGCATAAGGAAATGAGTTGTAGGCAAACCATTTCTAGCCGTTTTTACGTTCGATAGGAAGTTGTTCACTCGCTAGCCGAGAACTTTCAAACACACGGGAATAAACTAAATAATGTAAATGTTATTTGCTTAAATTCCCAAAAAGTATCGTGGGCCGCAAAAACCGCCCTCGTGGGCCACATGCGGCCCGCGTGTTTGAGACGCCTGATCCAACACAACGAAACAAGATCACACATTACTCTTCAGCAAGTTGGTTAAACTGACAAATCACAGCCGCTAATATTCGTGTAGGGCTATGCTGGCTGATTGAATGCAAAACCGGGCCTTATTGGATGACTGATCGGGACGCCGGGACAAGGCCTTTAAACGGGACTGTCCCGGCTAAAACGGGACGTATGGTATGCCTAGTTATTACCGTTGTGTAAGCTATACTATGGTGTTGTGATGGTTTTGATGCCCGCGGTTGCCTGCACTGAGTACTCCGCTTACTGATTACGTGCCGCGTCGAATTGCATTGCTTTGCCTGGTCGTTTGCATTGCACGTCGGTGTCAGATCGTTTTTGGTTTCGTACCAAGCGGTTGTTGTGCTACGCTGCAAATGTTGATGCGTTCTGGTGTTAGTTGAATAGAGCCTGGTGAAAGGTTTCGTTCGTCGCTAGATTCTGTCGTGACAGGTGTTGCTGTAAAGATGCAGATTTTCAGGCCAAGCAATGCGGTCCTATTGGTTTCTTTGTTCTGCGAAAGCAACTGTGTTGGTTGTTTCGGTTTCTTCAACAAGAGTGCTAGTGCATGTGCTGGAAACAAAATATGGTTATATTATACCTTTTTCGTCTGCTCAAAGTGTAGTTTGTAGATATGTCATTCTGCTTTATAGAGCAGAAAACATGGGTTGCGGAAAAAGTGATGCCAGGATAAAGCACAGAAAGAAACAACACACTAAACAATTGTAGAGAAGCTTGGCTTGCACAAAAACATTGTTTTTTGTGAATCAGTTATGAAGATTGTTTTGCTATGCATCAGCAAGTTCAATGCTGAATCAAGTTTTGTTGTTGTGCATGACGACCCTTGTAAGGGCGAGCAATTTACTATCGCAGGTTGTGAATTTGTCAAAGCCGGTCAAATACTGATAAACCAACTACAAGGTAAACAAAGATAGGAACAAGACAAAGAATGTTATGGGTGAAAACGAGCTGATATAGAAAAAAAATTAATGCAGTATCGCTGTTAACCTATATATTTTTGTGTTTTGTTTTAAAGATCCTGAAAAATTTAAGGACCAACCTCTGCTGGTATTGTGGTATTGGATAGGATATCCCTCGCAATTCAAGTTCAAACCAATCAGTTTTACAAATGCAAATAAGCCCTGGGTAAAAGCTTCCACCTTCACACAGTTTCAAACTCCCTTAGTCACCTAAGCTGCCATGGCGACTCGTCTGAGAACACAGCAACCCGATATTATCAGGTTTCTGAGCACAAAGAGACAACTTTCTGCAAGATTTCGAAATTGAAAGGTAACTAAGTTTCTATCCACCAAGTTAGCCATGCCAGAAGAAATACACAGGGGTCTTCGCAAATGAATCTGTAATTTTCGTGCCACGTCTTGGCGTCAATCTCGAAGTTGTTAACATCCAGACGATGAAGTTGTCGAGCAGTTTCCACTTGCGAAAGCTGTGAATTATTTGAAGGTCAGAAGCATAGCCATTTAACAGTTCTGACGCATTTAATTTGCTGAAAACAAAGCAATGTTGCCGCAAATCTTTGTAAGTCATGTCCTTCATCACCCTTGAATAAATTGAACTTAAATTTTTGATAGGTAATAAACGATTGGCATTCCAGAAAAATGGCTCCAACGTTGATTGCAAAGTTTCCTGTAACAGGCAGAGTTCAAATTTAGAAAATTATATTTTTATTTTTATTTAGAAATTCATACATTTTTAATAAACCAAGAGCTGATGATCCCCACTCAGTAGGCGAAATATACGTTCCAATAAGATCACAGTGTCTGATTCTTGGCTGTGAAAGGATTCCTTTCGACAGATAGTGTATATTTTTAATATTTTTTAAAGTTCAGCTGTATTGGGTAAGGTAAACAGATGAAACGCATATGCTCACACACGGCTGAAGGTACGTTTTGCTTAGATTTAGCATCGTCTGGGCAGTGCAAGCCACACGGGCAAAAATGAGACAATTCATTGATCTGTAAAAACGTTTACTATTTGGTTATGGCCGCGTAATAACCATGTCTTAATATATGACACTTTTCATAGCCACACAACTATTTCCTTTACAGTACTTGGAACGCAGATTTAACAGAACAGTTCGAACTGCAGGAACATGCTGCTTCATTCTTCAAACTGTACTTTATATGGGAATGGTGATGTACATGCCAGCGCTTGCTTTGAACAAGGGTGAGCAAAACTCTTTCGCTGCATAAGCTATCGAGTTTAAATACAAGTAAACCCTAAGCTTTTGCGAATCTAAACTTTTAGGTTTTTAATCTCAATTACCACTTTACGTTAAGACAGAGCATTCCTGGGCGCCGAAAAACGAAAGTAAAGTAAGACCACAGAAAGATACGGAGAAAAATGCATAGCACAAACCGAACGGGACTAGCAGAATATCAGAAAAGAATTGAGAAGTTACTGATTATGACGATGATGCAAATTAAGTTGAATGTGAAATTGTGAATCGCTAAAGTGAGTTTCGTATTGTGAATGGACTCTACTCTTGTCTCATGATTGCATTTTTTTGCGCGATTGTTTTCTTTCAGTATTACTTGCGTCTATTAAAAATAATTCAATGTGCATTAGCAGTAGCAGACAACAAGCTGGCGTTGGAAAGCCAATAACAAACCTTTAACTTTTCTCACACAAGATTCAAGAACTTCAAGGAAATCGTTTCATTTTTTAAGTACACCCGGTGGTTTTATGGTGCACACATAGACAAGGTAAACCGAGTTATATTCGGTGCCTGGTGCAAAAGTTCGGATAGGGGAAGGTGCTAGGTACACAACGTAACGCAAGCGTTGTGCATTGAATGCTATAGATAGCACTTTGATATAAGGCTGTTTTCGTTGGAAGACGATAGTAACAACTCAAAGCTCAAGCGGTGTACGTCGATTAGGCGAACAATCTACAATAACAAAACTAGCATCTTCATTGTTTTTTCGTTGAATGAACTATCCTGGATGTTTGGTGCTTGTGTTTCCAGTGACAGCTCTGGATTTGAACATTTCGATAGTTGTGACAGCTCTCGTTTGCATCTTTTATACGACGATTGGCGGCATCAAAGCTGTGGTGTGGAATGACGTTGTGCAGGTTCGGTGTGCAAATGTTTGCTAGTTGATCTGAGCCTGTGACAAGAACTTCTTAAAGACAAACTCTATTTAATTTGTGTATGTCCGGACAAATGTATCAGTGATAAGCTGAGTGCATATTGCGAAAGTTTTATCAAAAGTGTTTTTCTCCATGTTCTGGAGAGGATGCCTTAAATTTCGGCATTTTTTTCGCAGAGGTGCCGAACCGTGCGATTGTACTTGATCGTGCCATGCAAATTGTGCTCTGGTTTTGGTTGCTTACCCATTGCTTATACACCCATTCCGTCAACTATACAGAAATGTCAGTTTTCTGCAGTTTGTTGAACAAAGCTTTTCACAATTTTGGCAGTTTCATACGGAAACGGAAAAGGCTCATATTCATAAACTTTTTAGATTCCAAAACACAAGTTACATTTGTACATTTTTTCAAAGAACAAAAGCTGCCACTCCGAAAGGCACCTGAGCTTAAAATTGGCGCTAGTTTAACTCCGAAGCGACACGCAGGCTCCTTCATAAAATGCATTGTTGTGAAAAGTATGGCCTGTTAGGAAGTCTGGCTGTGTTTTATACAACTAAAAACAAACACAAAAAAATAAAGAATCATCTTGTTCTAAGATCGTTCGATTAATATCCACTTGCATGGAATCCGAAGTAAACATCCCCCTGCTTAGATGTAATTATTGACCAAAACTGACAAGAGTGAACAAAAAGTGGTCTTCATGAAATTCCCAATTACTACACATCGGTATAACTGAAAAAATAATACTAATCGTGCTGATTTCTGTCAGACAACATGGAAGGGCATTTGTCTTCATGACATTGCATTTTTCAAAAAGTCCTCATACTTTCACTAGATCGGCAATCTCGATCCATCCGGTAAAGGTACCACTGCTGAAATAACCGAGTTTCAGCCAAAGATTGTTGGAGTGATACAGAAATATATTTGATCAATTTGGGTGCATTGTAAATTCTAAGTATTTAAAGAAAATCCTGAGCTGCTTTGGCCTGCTTTGGCCTATCAAGCCTTGACTGGAACCTTGTCTCAAAAAGCGTTGATTGCTTCTTGGTACTGTGAACTATTTGCTTTCAGTGCTGCGTGATGGGCATTGGTTTCTTGGCAATAATTGTCAAAGGAAGCTTGGATATGGGAGGTATATCCAAGGTCTTCGAAATTGCAAGTGATGGAGGAAGGATTGATTTTTGGCGGTAAGTTTTCTGGGAGACATTGACAGAAAAAGTCAGTGGCTGTTTTACTTGGTAAGGTATATAAAAAAAAGTTGGCACTGGGCGCATCGCTGCAAGCTTTGATTGGTGGTGGCCGCATTCAGCGAAAACTAAAAGTCGTAACTAACTAGTAACTGCGTGGTTAACCACGAAGAAGGAGCAACAACTAAGAATGGGGGCCAGCCTCCCTGGCACCCTAATGGCCACGACTTTGGTTGCCATTTTACCAGCACCTGGGTGAAAAAGTCGGAGTTTCGAGAATTCGAATATTTAAACAGGTCTTATATTTTCCTTATTTTCACCTACCTTTCTACGGCAGCATTTTCAGCGTGTGTAAAGTATGGGTTTTACTGCATGTTTCAGACTATAAAGCTAGTGCTGATTTTTACATGACCTCTTACGCTGCCGGGTTTCAGTGCTGTGTAATGACCCGTTTCTAACTTTTGTGTGAATCATGCCTTCTTTGACCCGGTAGAAGAAACATGGTTGTTTAAAAGCAACCACAGATGTCATCAAGCTTTACAGTTCAGCATATTTTCGCAGATTTTTGCAGATTTTTAGAAGTTTCACCAGATTTTTCTGCCTTATTCAAATAGGATAGTAGGCCATACTTCATGAAAGAACAAACAGTTGTGAAAGACTCTCAACTTATACGTTTTTCAATTGCCGTCTACAAGTCGAATTTTATTACACTAATTTGCCCATTCTTTTTTTCTGAGGAGTGCCTGTGAGTCACTGTCGTTGCTTGTTAACTTGTAGTATAAGTATGACAGCAGTGGTTGTCACAGGTAAGTCTTTTTGTGTTCAAGATTTTAAATAGGAAAACCTCACATTTTGTACTCGAGCGCTTTGTGTGCATCTTAAAATGTACGATTACTTTTGCTTTTATTATAGTTCAAAGAAGTTTAAAAACGAAAACATTGCCACTTGCCGAAGCTTCAGTTCTTCGATTATTTCTAGATATAGAAATCTGTGCGAAATTGGACGGCAAGCAGTAAATTCAAACTGAAGAGCCGAAGTTCTGTGAAAAGTTTCTATATGTTAGTTGAGAAAGAAAATTTTTCAAAAGTTACCTGAACCTGGCTAATGTTAAACAACAACGCTTTTCACCCAATTGTTGGTAATGCATCGCATGGGTTCACTAGAAAAGCTTTCTTCAGTAAAATCACTAAAATACAAAGGGGTTTCCTGGTAAGTCGATGCTAAACCACTTTGAATTATCATGTTTCTTCTAATTTCGGCAAAAAACACGTCGAGTGTAAATAGTACAAGCATAATAAAAAAATAACGTTTTCAAGTATATTGAAATAAAGCATAGCCCAGTTGAAAAGTAATGAAACGTTTCGTTTTTCAGCTTCGACTTCGATCCACGAGTTCGACATTCTTTTTTGTCAATATGCATTGGGGGTTCGCTTATGTGGTTGTCGGTTTATGGCATCAACCAGTCCATGGTTCAGCGCTATTTAAGTTGCAAAAGTTTAAATCACGCTAAATTGTAAGTTTTCTCACTGCTTTATGATTATGACTGATTTAAATATTTTTGTGGTAGCTGTATACTTTTACTGAACTACTACGTCATCGTGGACTACTGAATAAACCTCTATACATAGCGAAACTAATGTTCTAGCAAGGAAACCAATAAAAAGTTAAAGTTCACTGTCTAAACATAAAAACGTTTCCTTGACGTTGAGTTCGTTCTACAACAGGTTTTGTTCCATGGACGTGTTGAATTTTTTTACAGGTCCCTTTACGTCAATGATCTTGGTGTTGTGACGATTTTGAGTATGGCCATTATTTCTGGCTTGGTGATGTACGCCCGTTACCAGTGGTGTGACCCTCTTTCTATGGGACATGTCACCAAGTCTGACCAAGTATGTGCTTATTACCGTGCCTAAATTGCGTTGCAGTGGGCCACAACGTATTGCACAATAGTAGTTTTCCTCACTACCAAGAGAAGAGCAATATAAGCGCTTGCCTTTTACAAACAAATGTTTTTAATCTGCACAGCTTGCTGAGAACAGTAACATAAATGCATTCTCTGTTATTAGCAAATTTAGAGGATGACTAAGGTCTTCATATAGACTACATCAATGTTACGAATTTTTGGAATACTGTATGTCCATTGTGTTTCAACCCTATCATGTTTTTTCAGGTTAGTTCTCAATCGTACATTTCCTCTAAAGAGCAACCTTTCGCAATTTCAAATTTTCTTGCACATAAGCTGCCACTTTGCCGCTAAATCTCATCCAACACCTACAGCTTAGTTTTATAGATATCGAACGAAGCGTATGTCACACACAAGCAACGCAGCTCCGACTCACCTCGCAAAAATTATATACTAAACTTATATTTGTGCTGCATGTGCATCTCATTCATAGTTTCGGGTCCCTTCACGTGGTGCAGATGCAGCGCAGTCGTTTGAAGGCAGGTACTGGATGAAACTTCTCACTGAATCCCGATAGAATGTTGTCGTGTGTTTCTAAAAGGTTTTTGAGGTCGTGCTGTAGTTGCGCGTAGATTGGATTGTACAAAAGGCTAAGCTGGAGTGTGAAGTTGTGCGCTGATTCGCATGCAGGTGTATAAATTGATTTGTGTTGGAAAATGTTTTTTAGCATTGCCTTGCTGCTTTTCAGCTTGTGCCTTTTTTGGTGATGGATATTCTTAGCGTTGCTCCAGGAATTCCTGGAATTTTCGTTGCGTCTACATACAGTGGAACACTGAGGTAGGCGCTGATATATCGCTTGATTGCAACGCTACAGTTTTTCTCAAGTTTCAAGTACTACAGACAAGCTACAAATTTGCATATAAACTTTCCGATTTTTCAGCACAGTTGCAGCTGGAATAAACTCTTTAGCTTGTTCAACATACGAGGACTTGATCAAACCTTACAATCGCAGTATATCAGGACCAAGAGCTTTGCAAATATCGAAAATTTTAGGTAAGATTTTTCGTTTAAATATTTCCATATTGCACATTCAAAACACTTGGCGGAGGCGTACACTGGCAGCTGCACTTTCTTCAAAAAGTTTTTCTTCTAAATAAAAGTTGGGCACTACAGTCCTAGTGGTGGTGTTCTCTTTTTTACCAACGTGTTCCGGAAAAATAAAGGTAATTTATTTGAAATTCATACACCAGTAAAATTGACAAAAAAAAGTTTCGCTGACTTCGCGAAACGTCATACTGCTGTATAGTCAGCGCTTTCGAAAAATCTTTGCGTGAATTTGAAAGGTTATCAATTTGGACTTTACAAAACAAAGAACGTAACCTAAATCAAGGTACTAGAATTAGATAGTATTTATTGTGACTGTAAAGAGTTTATTTTACTAAAAAGTTATTTATTGGTTGATGTCAATTGCAAGAAAAAATATCAGCGGAAAACACAAGAAATACATTGACTGCTGTGACTTAAGAATGTTTGCATGTGCTATTTATTCCTTAGTCAAGCAAGGAGCAGGCGAGCAGGCACATCCAGCAGCTGCCTTCAATCATGTGCAATTTTTGGGTCTGTGTGAATGTTGCTCTCTGTGTTATTTGTATAATGTGTCATCTATTCTTCTGTGTCTCTTTTATATTAATTGATGTCTAACATTGATTGATTTATTGGTCTTACATCTGGAAACTTCAAAAAGACTACTGCTAAAACCTAAAATATTAGCAGAAAGCTTTTGGTGAAACAATATGTGGAATTGGTAATAATCGTGGAGCTTATGCTTTTCTGAATTTATCATTTCCTCCATTTTAATTGGTAAGCTGATTATCCCTGGTGTCACGCCTAGTGATTTTTAACTAGATCTACTGTAGTGATTTTGGGGCTGATCTAGTGATTTTTCACTGTAATCTAGCGATTTTTTGCAAGGCATATGTTCGAAGCTCGCATGTGTTGTTTCTAACTTTTCAGCCCGTTTTTTCAGAAAAGCAGTTGATTTCGTGAATCGTTGTGTGAAGATTTTCACCTACAGAACAAACAAAATTCTCTAATCTAAATTTCTAATTGTTTTCTCTTCTGTGCTGTTTCTTAATGCAATGTTGGCTACGACGTTATCTATATTTCTTTGCAGGATCAGTGTAGTAGAAATATACTGATTAAATCTTAGGTTAATTGATCTAGCCTACAGTAAAATATTTCGTTAGTGTTGTCCGTTTAAGCTCTTGAAACCTGAAATTTTCCAACATAAGACTTTCCATTGCTTCAGCATGATCAATGTTAACAAACTTGCAAATGGTGTTAAGGTTTTCATTCGATGAAAGACATGAACAAATGATTTTAACTGTTAACTTTTAACGCAGAAATTTTAATTCTAGTGATTTTTTCAGATCTGGTGAATGGTTTTGTCTAGTGATTTTGCAAAAATACCTGCTGCAGCAATGCTGATCATAGCAAAAAGGTCGCATATCATCATGGTTCACTGCACACCGATGACGTCATAATAATTGCCAAAAGTGACTTCTGCCCCCCCCGAATTTTTTCGCTGGTTGTGGCACTGACCAGGATTGATCAGCATAAAGGTCATTGTATTTTTTATTGAGTAACGTCTTCACTCCCACACGCAAGGCGCTTGAATTTAAGCATGCATCGCAGTAACATGGAATACGCCAATACATGAAGGAAGACGAGGATACATACATGGCGGTAGAAGAGACTAAAAAACGCTTGATGGCGCAAATACATTTACTTTGACTTGACGAAACACAAGCTTCTGAGACATACGCATGAATGACGTCATCATGCTTATTATAATGTAGTTCTGCGATGACTTCCAAGTACATCGATTTATAAAATGCATGAGGGAGTGGGAGGCTGCGAAGGACCAAGGGTCATCTAGGCTGCAGACCCCCCTAGGGCGAAACTGCATATTTTGTAAATGGAACAGTGCATAATAGTTAGTAAAAGTCTTTTGCTCTGGGTATAAAATGTAATATGGGTAATGCGGTTATACGGTAAATTGAAGTAAAATGTATTGCAGG
>JGI24022J15233_10011259_pt1 | contig 10193 bp, 9 predicted proteins | sample Ectturendosymbi2_FD_15233 | JGI IMG/M metagenome (IMG submission 15233)
CCCAGTTGTCGTGTCCTATCAGCGTGAAGAGGCACTGGGCGGTGGACACGTCCCAGATTTTCAAGGTTTTGTCGCGCGAGCCGGACACGAGGAAGGGCCCGAGACTTTCTCCTTTCTTGTACTGCAAGAAAACGCAGCCAGCCGGTGTTCGTTTGTTACTAAATGAAGTGTTCGCAACGGAGGCCAGAGTATATTTGACCAAGACGAAAATACTGCATGCGATTTCTTGTTACTGCGAAAACTGACTCATTTGCAGATGAATCAAAGACCCCGTACACCAGTACCAGCGCCATTGTACAGAGCCCTGAGCTTGCAAATATACTGGATAGCTGCTCAGTAAACAACCGACCGTCAAAACAGATTTCGCTTAATACAATGTATCCTACTTCTCATACTGCACATCCATTTAATCCTGTTGTTTATCCTCGTGATAGTTAAATTTCATCTCTTTAGGAATAAAACATTTAACTTTCTAAACTCGTATAATAAAACTCAGCCGAAGGCCAGCATCCGACCGTACCTCAATCCCAGCAGCAGCACATATGTTGGGGTAGGCCGAGTCAGGGGCCCACGACAAGCATTCGATCACGTGCTCATGCTCTCTCAACTCAGCCTTGCACTCGGTGGTCGCTGTGACCCAAACACGCACCTGAAAAGAAGCAGTAACATTTTTTTAAATAAGAGGAGTAATTCTGTTTGTCTGAAGTCCTATGCGCAAGTGACCGGACAGTTTTGAAATTCCTGACAGGTCGCTAAACACCAAACTCGAGTGTCGCAGCTGAGCAAAGCGCTATGTAAACAATAGTGGTTCAAAACGTTCGCTACTGGAACTCCGTTAACGCTTGCGTTAACTCTGTGTTATAGGACCCTGTTGACTTTCACGCTTTGTCGAGGAATGAGCAGGCCCGTAACCAGCTTGGGACACGAGGGGTGGCGAAGAGTTTTCTGAGAGGGACCCAGTTTTTTTAAACTATGTCCAATAATTTTCAACTATGCCCAACACATTTTTCCAGACCCCTGGTTACGGGCCTGGGAATGAGCCCTGTCGAAGTCTTGCAACGCATTTTTCGTCTGTAAAAATACGCCACAGGAAGATTAAGCGCACCACAAAACAGATCTCAAGTCTTAAAATGTCGCAAAGCGAAATACTGAGCTAATGACTGTTCCAGTAGCATGTGGGTAAAAGCCGGGCGATCCGCTGACACGAATAATATTTAAGAAATGCACAGAACAAAAAGCGAACGCTTTCAGATTGTTTACGTACTGTCTGGTCATTCGAACAACTGGCGAGCAACGTTCCGTCGGGACTTGGTCGCACCATTCGAACCCACTCCTTGTGCCCAGTGTAAGTTTTGATGCAGTAGCTGTGTAAGCATCAAGTGCACTAAATTACTATCTTTTAACGGTGTCATCTCAATCACCTGTTATATACACTGTTAAAAAAGCACGTTTCAGGTTACATTGGTTTCAGCAACTTCGCCTTTATCATCTTATTTTTGAAAATGGATTTCTCAAGCAAACTGCTGGACATGGGGTAACTCAGGCGATACTCGGCTGAAAAAAACTAAGGTAGCCCGAGACACACTCGAACGAAAAAAAAGTAACTCAGTTTATGCTCTGTTAAAAAAAGCTGCCACACCAAAGGTGATGAGCACGGTTTGTTACCATAGTAACCATTAAAGGCCCACCACTGCAGCTTCGTCTACAGAAGATCGTGTATGACCTTATCTAAAACTACGAAGATAAATAAATGTTATTACCTGGTGGTTTCAATTTAATAGGAATCGGCATATTTTGATAAAATGCAAATATTTGAACATAATATGCACAGCATTCATCACTGCTAAGACCAGTTGGGAAAAAATAAAATTCAACATGAAATAGGGATACATATTTTGTACAAATCTCAAGCAAGCTTAGCGGTTTAGGCTGCTGTTACGATGTAATCACATGTGTGAATGATCGTAATACACATGTGTTGGGAGTAGTCAGAATAAAACAGAACGGTTGATGATACTAAATTTCAGCGCAAACGATAGCAATACATCACGCGTGCATTCCATACGACTCCGAAATTTGCAGTGGTTTCATTTTTATGTACTTGGTACTAACACAGATAATAAGCCTGTGAAGTACATGAAACTATAAAACTGAATAAAATCCAGTAAAAGTGAAGTTTTAATCAGCAAAGATTTATCTATTTAAGAACGCATGACCAGAGATCTTCATGCTGTGTCTCTCTTGGCTTACATTGAAGCTATTTTTAAATCTTGAAACAAGTTATTTCGAAAGACTGTTTTGCGGTATTTTTCAAAATCTTCCAATTACTGCGACAATCGATCAAATTACAGTACATCATAAAAACGTCACAATGTGAAAATAATTGTAGCACAACTGTCACGTACAGACTGAGTTATTCTTTAACGCTGGAGCACAGTATTTCAAGTTACATACGATTCATAAACCGCGCATGGAGGTGGAAGTGTCTTCGAGAAGTCTTAACATGCCAAGTACATGCCAACATGAAATCTGCGGTTGTCAAAAAAACATCGACTGCCTCGGGTTGTCGCCAGATAATGAGCTGTATAGATGTCTTTTTATTGGCGCACAGCCACACTTTCTTGTGTGCAAGTTTCTACAGGCGCGTGTTTGCGAAACATCGATTTTTTCCAACTTGCCCGCTGTGCACCGCAACTGCGAGATTCACCAACTGCGAATCACTGCGGTCTGCTCCACACGTCACCCGTAAGCGAAGTTCACTGCCTGGCTCGATGAAAATGTAGAAACCGTGGGAGACAGAGTGAAGATCCCTGGTTTGCACAGGCTTTTCGATGACAAAATGCACAAAAAAGATGGTTGATACGCTGTGTGATCTCCCCAGCAAGTCTCACCGGCAGTCGGGGTGACTTAAAGCATCTTTGCTCACAAAAAATGGAAAATCCTACTGCATCCAGAAACGAAAATGAAATGTTGCAAGGACGCGGAAATTACGGCGGTTTACCCAGTGGCAAGCTCCCACAGTTTGATGCTTTTGTCTCTGCTGGCCGAGACGATGTGGTCGCCATCCGGCATGAAGTACACAGAAGAAACGTTGTGGTCGTGACCTGCAAAGCAAAGTTTGTTAGCTTTGATCAGCTACACCGCTCACCAAACGCCGGTAAACTTGCAGTTGATCTTTGAAACGACTCATCGCGCCTCGCTGCAGAAAACTTTTCGCTGTATCGGCCGCGTGGCGGGTGCGCTTTGAATGGTGAAGGTTGGCAAATAGAAGTTAGAAATCGATGCTACCGGCACAGAAATCCACATTGCAACCAGATGCCTTTAAGAAAGGCGCTGAGTTTCAAGGTGAAGGGTCTGAGAAAACGGGAACGACCACGGAAGACATGGAGGAGGCAAGTAGAAGAGGAGATTAGAGGGATTGGGTAAATCCGGCCACCCCCATTTAACGGGGACAGAACTGGATTAAAACTGGACTACTACTGCTAATCAGGAGGGTGGGAAAGACGTTAGAACTCAAATGTGCCGCTTTTGATTCTACTGCATAAACAAGGCGTCGCATGTCGACGTGGTCCGTACGACGTCCGTGATTTAATGGAACTCGCAGGGGTCGGAAAAGACGTGGAGTTGAAACTGGTCAATCAAATCTTAGGATTAAGGACGATGAAAACAGCAACCAACGCCAGGATAGTTTGCATACGAACGCTGGCATATAAATGCGAAACAAATGCAAAACTTGGTACATATGTCTATTATTTTATTATTATTTTTTATAGTGAAAAGCCGATATATCGGGTCGATATTTGGGTTTCACCGATATATCGGTATCGGCCAAAACGGCCGATTTTATCGGCCTCAGTAGGTGTTGACAAAACGCTGTTATATTCCTCACACATCCAGACAACTTGCACAAGAAAGCACACGAACCAAGTCAAGGCTATCTAGCAGCAACGCTAGCAAGTGCGTTTTCATAAACAAGCAGACAAGATGAACCACGAAGCACGCGACGGCCATCGCAGGCGAAACAAAGCATCATGATTGATGAGATTAATTAAAAATCATAGCACAATATTGAAATTGTTGTTAAATTGAAGATTGTAGCTCATAAATCCTGATTTTTGAAGTTTTTGAAAAAAGGTAAGGCATAGAATACATTATATTTTTGATAATGAAGCAGAAAACAAGATTTAAAATTTTGGACATATCGGTTATCGGTCCATGAATGGCCGATATATCGGTATCGGCCCCAAAAAAGCCATATCAGTCGATGTCTAATTTTTTATGTTCTGTGTAGTGAAAATTATTGATGGCATTGATTTTACCCAGCAACAATTTATTATTACTCGGTGATGCATTATCCTCCAGAGCACAGAATGGAAGTACTGAAGATGTAGAAACTTTTTCTGTCACACATTGAAACGGCACCAAGATCTCCTGCTGACACTACGATTGCAAAATAGCGGTCAAATTTGTGCTGTGACTGGCTGACACAATAAATTTGTCCTTACGAGCAGCAGAGGTGAAACCGAATAGAACTGTTTCTAATAAGATGCGAAATTTCGACCACGCCCATATTAGACGGGGCATTGAGTTGTAAAATGGATTGATGTAATAAAAGGTCACAAACAGATGCAGCGTGTACTCAATGTACTTTCTTTGACGTTTTGATTGCGCACCGGGGTTTATTTTTTTGGTCATAGACGATTTTTTTTCAAATGACCAAATAAAATTAATACCATTAGGTCATAATGTCTGGAAAAGTAAGCTAGTGAATACTGTTACGGCGAGTTTTGATACTAATATGGGACAAATGACCGAAATACATCAGCGAAAAAATAAATCCAGTTGCGCACATACTTTTAAAAATGATTTTATCTCTAGCCGCACCGCAGGAAAAGTTTTTGACGGCTTATATTTGTCTTGGGGTTGACGAGAAATCAATAACTAATGGCTTTGGGAGCCTGACATGAACAAACCATGCAAACCCAGTTTGTGGGTTCTTGTATACGGAAAACACGCTTTACTGAGTTTTTATTTCATCTAACACATACGATACGACTTGGCTGCAAGCATGTCCCCGCACTTCGTGCAATAAATCAGCCACATCCATTCTGAGCAAACGCTCCATAATTATTCGTTCTTCATTTTAAGGCGTCGTTTACAACTAAAATGAAGCGATGCAAACGTTGCAGTGAAAAAATGCAACTTATGCACCGAACCGTACCATTCAGCGAACGCAGCATGGATTTCGTCACAGCCTCTCATAACAACCGCACATTTGCTGAAAACCCAGCAACGTGATATTTCCGATCTCTGTAAAGTTGATCTTCGAGCGCATAAGTAATCGATCGTCTCAATTATAATTGAGCTGCACGTAGAGTCACCGTGAAATACATAAAAATCCGTCCCCACAAACAAACGAACGTCCCAAGTTTCGCAAAACCGAAGAAAGCTTAACGGTTATGCCCAGATTACGGAAGTAAATGATCGTGCACAGCTAGTGGGAACTTACACAATGGGACTACTGAAAAACAAACCACCTGGTCACAAGCGATAATACAAGAAGTACCTGTGAGGGTCTTGACGCACTCGAACTCTTGAAAGTCCCAAATCTTAATGCTCAGATCCGCGGAGCAGGACGCTTAAAGAATCAATAAGATTTCAAACACCAAATGTAAGACGAGCGGAGTTCCTGAGGCGATAGACAAGGGGCGTGGTAGAAACGCCCACTTTGCTAAGTAACTCACCTGGCAAAGACGAGCGTACCTTCCTTACGGTAGCCGGAAACAACAACTCAATATACAAAAGATTTTGCACAATTACATACAATTTCGCGATTACGATACAGCTTTTCGATGTTAAGTTTAAACATAAGACAGACGAAGTGAAGTCAGTACTTCAAGCCAAAAAATTCTAGATTTTTACGTGCTACCCGAAACCAGACGGAAAAAATACCACATTATAAACACGTAAGTATGTAACTACAAGATGAGATGAACATTGTGTGCGTCACTTATATCATATTTTTTCGCAGCCAAAGCGAAACAAAGCACCAGCGGTGCCCGTGTTTTTCTGCTGCAAATTTCAAAACTTTCCAGTCAGCGCTCAACAGAGCATTGATTGACGTCTTTTAATCTGACGTCGTCATGGTACGAAAGCCCCCAAGTATGTCTCGTAGGCCAGTTCATTAACAAACAACGACTGTTACAATAGAAACAGACGACATGTTTAGGTGTTTCGCTGGCTGGTGTATCAGTCTTAGCCCGGTTCGAACAGTCATCGAGAAATATAGAGAAAAGGTTTTACACAACTCATCTCAGTATTATGAATGACAAGGTGAACAACGGCGCATAAACTATCTTTCCAATATTCACTGGTTTTCAACCTTTTTTCTATCACGACCCATTACAGCAGGGGTCGGGAACCTATGGCTCGCGAGCCAAATGTGGCTCTTTTGATGACGGCATCTGGCTCGCTTGATACTTTCTTAATACCAGTGTTACGAATAAAACTTTCTGTAATTTTCAATCTACCAGACTACAAAGCCATCAGCAACACCATGCAGCACCAGAAGTCACATTAACAGTAAGAAGCATGTTATTAAAGAGAACAGCAGACATTTACCATTGTTTGAAATTGTTGATTTTGCTTAAAAATACACACGTTGGTAAGTTAGTTGCATTAAGTGTTGAAAAAGATTATATGGCTCTCACGGAAATACAATTAAATATATGTAGGTTTCATGGTTCCCTCAGCCAAAAAGGTTCCCGACCCCTGCATTATAGCAACCCATTATAACACAACGACGATGTTCGTTCGGCGGATTAAGTTTACAATCATGCCAGAATCTGTATATGATTGAAAAACACGGCTTTGGAATTTAAAAAAAATGTCATCCTACCCAGAACTTTTCCAGAGGCGTCAAAAGAAATATCTTGCACTGCGTCCGTGTGGCCTTTGAGCGTTCTTTCAAAATCCCCTGTTTCGTAATCCCACACCTGAATCACAGCCACAGAAAGATTTGCTAGACATGTATACATCTAAACAAACCGCATGTATAGCAGGAAAATCTGCGGCTTGAAGAAACCGTACCGAGACTCTTACAGTTGCTAAAAACTACAAACCACACCCTTTCACACCAAAAGGGGAAAATAATATTCAGTTGAAATAAAATCCGTTTTCGTAACATTTAAATCGATTGTTTAAACTTTACAAGCCCCAAAAACGGGAATGTATGACATCAGAATGTTTAACAAAAAAGAGAAAGCACTTTTAATCGAAGTGAACAGCGTAACTGCAAATATCCGGTACATACAGGATTTAAACGAATATTATTAAAAATTTCCACATAGTGTCATAATAATCACTTCGCAACTCACTTCGCCTGTTCATATGATCAAAAAAAGAAGCGGTATGAATGACGAGTATACAGGGCCCATACAACGTTTAAACGCACTCATGAATATTTTATTGCCAACTGAAAGATCGCGAATCACACCGTCTGTGTGCACAACAGTTGTGCTTAGAAAAATGGCAGATCATGTGCAAAATGTACCAGGAAATCTGCAGCTCGATGTCGAGCACACTACAGTAGTGTGACAGTAATCTCAAAGCATCATACGCGTCAAACATAAAACACCCTAACATACACAATTCACTTCAGTTGTATACAAGTGTTACAAGACGTTACCACAATATCATCCTACATGATGCAGCAAACCCAGCTATGTACTGTCATATTCAAAAACTGCCAATATTTACACAGAAAGTATTATATTCTCACAATACGTCTTACTGTCACGTTTAACAGTAACAGAGAAGTATCAGTATTGGGCTGAAGTGAAACAAATTATGTATGTTCTTGGTGCACAACTTTCGCTATAAAATGTTTATCTCCATCACACTCATAGCCAAACATCTCCATACTTTCAACTGTTTTTCGATAAACATATGATTGTATGGGGGATGCTTAGCCATTAATGCATGAAGACTTCGGCTTGCACAGTAAATATTGGAAACAAGGATCATAATTTATCACACCGTTCTTTTCACAGTTCACTGTATTCATTTAGCCACTGAAACGCATTGCAATGTAAATATAACTTTGCGACGAGTGCAACGATCTGATGTTTTTCAACAAATGTGAGGAAGAGAAGCGACTGCTTGAGGCATTGCTAGGATCAGAGCTTGACAATGTGAAGTTTAAAGAAAAAAGGGATCGATAAAATAGCTAGTGTAACATTTCACAAAAAATGTCTAGAGCTCACTTTTGCAAAACGTCACCTACTGAAGAAGATTAACCCGTTTCAGTAACAACAGGTGGAAGTGGATGTCACATTCCAGTTCTGCCGGATTTTCTTTTCAATTGATCTATTCGACTAGACTGGCAGGGGTGTGTACTGACTAATTCTTCAAAATTTTTAAGCACAGATAATTGAAATTTTGTCAAAAAATGTTACAGGATAACAAATTTTATGCATTTTGTCAACAGCTGGAGGAATAACAATGCGATGTACAGTATTTGGTAATACTGGCAGAAACTAAACACTGATAGTGTGGAAAATAGACGATGCAATTTTCCGCACAGCATAGCAAGATGGATTCACGTCCATGTTTTCGACATTTGATGTCACTTTTGCTAATAGGTACTAGTTGAGTAGTGAAAATGTTTACACGCTGACAATCTCAGGAAAACATAAAATTAAGAGGTTTTGCACAAGTTTGTGAAGCAATAGGTCATCCACAGAAAGCAACAGGAAAGAAAACAAAATCTATACCAATGAAAATAAAATACTCTCAATTTTTACAAACTTCCAACCTTTATTGTTGAATCTTCAGAAGCAGAAATGGCAATACTATATTTCGGGTGAAAAATGACACGAGTTATAGGACTTCGATGACCACTCAAGCAACATCTTTCTGGAGGCCGAGGTATCCATTCTGAAGGATCTTTTTTACTGAATGGTGTTACCCCATCCCTGGTTTCCTTCTGCAGGTCATTTAATTTAGCTTCCAAGTCCATGACCTGATATATGAAACTGCCAGTCATTTCGGGTGAGGAAATCATGCAAGCTTTACTGCTTTAAAAACAAGGATTGGCAGAAAAGAATGTTGACAGGAACTGCATTTCATGCAACACCAAGTGCAATATAAGGTAAACATTCTATATCATTACATACAAATCAAAAGCTCTTTTGTATCATTATATATAAATGAACCTGACATGGGCAAACCATGGTATTTAATGGTGACTTGTGTGATGGGCCATGAACAGTATTCTGGCCATATAGTTATACACAAAATTTCCCAATGGTGGTCAGTGCGCCGAGATACTTGGAGCCACCCAGATAATAAGCATGGCAGTGACCAAATGGTCCTTTCGCAGCACTATTTAATGTTCTATGGTATCATAAATAAAACACCAATCTATGAAGCTTACACTGTTACTTTTGTACAACAATTCGGTTTTAACACTTTGGATACCAGTGATGATAAATGGCTATCAAATTTAACACTAAAATTTTTATTCAAGTTATGATTCTGCTTCCTGTGAAATAATTCTTGAACCGCTTTGCATTGTTCATTGGTTTATTACCATTCACCTTTGCCTGCTTGTTTGACCTGTTTCACCACCCGTGTTGGGTTAATTATCATGTTAATACATCCCTTCACAAGGTTTAGCATTTAATTTTAATGACGCTCCTGAGAGTACCTCTGTCAACCTGACGAATGCTGTTCTACATATGCATTCTTACCAACGCTGTTTTGTGTCATCTCAGCATGATTCCATCAATGTGGAATTGTTGCTCAGTAATTGGCGTCAGATAGTTGATTAGTTTAAGTGAAAGCAAATGTTTCAGAACGACATATTTTCTACTTTTTACTTGCTGCAAAGTCATGTTGTGATTTATTCATTTTACTCTTGAATTTGCTTGCTTTCTCTGCTCTCACTTTAGCCTTTCAACTTTTACCCGTAGGAATTTCTTGCAGATTTCACAGCTGAGGATGCATAGTGTTACATGAAACTGATTTTCTAGTGAAAAACATTACTGATTCATTTATTAGACTTTTTGCCTTTGTGGAGACCAGTTAAAGTATACAGGGTGTCCATAAAGTCCTGCACACATTAAAAATTTGTATATCGCAAAAACCACATAAGGTAGAAACTTTACATTTTCGACAGTGAATTATACTAC
>JGI24022J15233_10011263_pt1 | contig 10192 bp, 6 predicted proteins | sample Ectturendosymbi2_FD_15233 | JGI IMG/M metagenome (IMG submission 15233)
TAGTTTCCAGTAAAAACTTCAGCGAAATACTACCACCTAACGGTTAGCGCCCAGGGCCAGACAAAGTAGGCCAAGGTGGCCTGAAAGTCCTCCACTTATGACATCACTCACAAAAAACCCACACCCCCAAGCAAAAAAATTTTTTTTCGAGTGCAATCTACCAGACTGGCCAATCCGTTTGAGCCGTTGAACAGCTCTCCAGCACAATCCGCTGAGGAGCTAGGGCGTTGGTAAGGCAACCGAAAACTGCTGTTTTTTTGCGAAAATCGCTGAATCCTAGCGGATGCCAAAGAGTTAAAATTACTCTAAACAAAACAATGCTTTACACTACGTTAAACTTTGAGAGTTATGTGCCAGACTGTGACCCCGTCTCTTATTGATTAGAACAGTGGTTCTACAACTGGGGATAAAATATGCATTTCTTCATAAGGTAATGCAGAACCAAAACCAAAATGTTGTTCTATATTTTGAGTGATCACTGCGAAATCTTGTGGGTAATAAGACATAATTGCAACCTTGATGTGGGTAATGACTGTTAACAAGTTTCGGAACCACTGGATTAGAATTAACGAATTAACAATGCTATTGTTTTGTAATAATAATACTGTTCCTTGATCTCTTTTCTGCCTGAGAACTGCTCAGCAATCACAAACACGATCACTTTTGTTAGCACAATTTTGGACTTGTTCCTGGGTTGTGCAAAACTGATCTGTTTTTGATACAACTTATATAATTTTTAATGCTTGATGGCAGACTTCAAAGACAAAGCAGTAAAAAATAAGAATGCAATATGGAAAATTTATTACTGATATGAGATTTCAGAAGCCTGTAAAGCCAAAAAAACAGTTTTTAGATCTGCATGAACTTTTGTTACAGAAAGGCAGGGAGGTGCATGAGTTCCATGTCAGAAATAATGCCCCTGATTGAACCATAATTAGTGTGTGAAAAGCTATAGCAGCGTATGTATGTTAGCAAACAGCTTGCCACTACCTCATAAAAATACATTGAGGGTTCTCTAGTACCTAAGGAATTATGACCTGATAATGAAATTGTGCAACACCTCACTTTGCCATCAGGGACAACACAGCATAGCATTGAATTACTATATGGTAGCATGATGCACATAAACAAATCATAGTACTCACTCGGCTATAATGCAGAAACTTCGTCAAAATATCGGGTATCTGCTGCTTGGTGGAATTAATAATTGGCTTTACGTGATCATGACAATTTTTGCTCAACGGCTCAGTATTTGCAGCCCAAAATTTGAAGGGGATATGATGTCTTTCTCACCCCTGCTTACGCGTCTGGCAACAGTGACTGATGGCCATGTGGTCCTGATCCTTTTGTTGCATTAGCAAACCCGTATACAGCTCATGCTGGCCACGGAACTACAAATTTGGCATGTTTAGCGAAATCTGCAACCAACAGCAAAATGCACAGCTTTTGGCTGAATTACATCATTTCCACGTAAATCACATAAATTTGAGCAGAAAAGCAATCTTATGTTGCAAATTTAAACTTTTTTATTGGTAACTGCGGTGATGACTGAGATTTGTTGTTTTAAATTGGTTATGAGCTGATTCACATCTGTGTTTGCTTGTCTGGATAAAAATGGTTCCATCATTAGATCAACTACTTAGAACAAGGGTGGGAACCTATTTACTGCCACGGGCCGCATAAATGATGGATTGTTGCTGGCAGGCTGCCAAAAATAGTTGACTTAATCCAAAAAATCAACATTTAATAAATTACAAGGGATAAGGGATTCTCTTGACATACTATCTAAGTATGTGCTCGTCATGTAGCTTTGTTTTGACACAATTTTGTACTCTAAATTGGGTAACAAAATTATGATGCGGGCCATATCAACTGTTCATGCGGGTCGCAGTTTCTCCACCCCTGACTTAGAGGGTGGCTCCAAGCTTTCTTGGGGAGGGTTCATAGTAGTATGCAATAAATTGGAAAGTAAGCTTGTCAGGTAGACTAGAGCCTGAGCTTGCAAGTATTAACTATGAATTTTGGGGGCTCATACTGCCTGCAACCATCCTTTTTGAACAGCGTCGCAATTTTTATACATCTGGACTAGCAGGATTTATGTTTTTTTCTTCACAGCACCAGTCAAATGTTCAAATATATAAAAAACGGAGCAGCAGTGGGACAGGGAGTCGGTAAAAGAGTTGAGGGCAATTGAAATTTGTAAAAAACAAAAAATCATTGCCAATCATGCATTTTTCTGTTTAGCAACAATGTTGGGGGCGGCAATGACTCAGTGGTAAAGTGTCTGCCTACAAATTGGAAGGTTGGGTGTTCGATCCACGGTCACTGAGGAAATCGCTGTAGCGCTCCTTGGGCAAGAGTGTTCACCTCAATAGCCCCAGCAGGGGGCAAGTTTCAGGATTCGGCCTGCTGTTAACTGCTTCTCACCAAAAATTAAATTAAAAACAATAAAAAAACAATGTTGACCTTAAAAATGATAATACAATTTATAGAAAACTACTCTGAATTTTCATGGGTGCGTGAATAGATTCAATAAATCTGTTTCAAGTTGATCTTGACAAAAATGACCTATTATACTGTTATGAAAAGACACCTCTACCCTTGTTTTGAAAGGGCAGGGAGACAATGCTCCCGCTCTCTGATGTCCTTGTGTGAATCAGTAAACACTTTATCGAAATTCTACCTTTAAATGTATTTTGTGGCAATATGCCTTTAGCCCCAACATGAATCTATCATGCAATTATGAGATCTTTTTTACAATAGCCAGAAGAGCTAACTAAAATGAGAGTAATGTTGTAGCAAAAGCTTTTCATTTACTTTGTGTTTTTGAATTGTCACTTCAGCAATACATGATTTACATCTGCATGTAACTGCATAAGATTCATCTGGAAATGTGATCGACATTTTGCTATTTTCTAGCCCTGGAATACTATCTTTGGATTTTTGTCACTTTGATACTATCGCCGAGTCTGCCAGACCCAGTTTTCAAAAATAAAAAATATCTTTTCCTTCAACTGCAGTTTATCACAAAAACTACACTGAAAATATAAGTCTCACTGAGCAGTTTGAGCACTAACAAAGTTACTTTGTACTGTAAATCATACGATTTTTGATGAAAAGTAAGTAGGGTGTCAAAGGTGTCATGTATGCCTGATATAGCAAAGATGTCATACATGCCTGAACTGAATTACTCATAAAAAAATTACGGGCGTAAAGAACTTTTCCTTTTGTATATTGCTAACAAGACCGTAGAAGCATGCACTGAGTGAGTTTCAGCTTTTTACAGGCAAAACTCCCTCTAACCATAACGTCGGGTCAGCGTGACCCGTCACCTCACACTAACACTATCGTCGGGTCTGCCAGACTTGAACTCGCTCCCCTGTGCAAAATCTAGAAGAGCGTGGATGACTGCAAGCGCACTTATTTAAAAGTCACACAAAAACATGAAGCTACTGAAGAGTTGAAAGTGCGCCAACTTCCGTTTCTGTAGTTTCATGTGAATGACCTCTTTTGACCTGGGTCTGGCAGACCCGTGATAGTATTCCAGGGCTAGTCTTCTAGCTTGGGACTTGAGTTGTCACTTCCTATTGTAAGAAGAGTCATTGTCTTTCTCAGGTCAGAAACACATTGCAGACATTATTTTTTCTGATCTACAGATATACAGAAGTGTCAAACAATAGCACGCAGCATACTTCAGCGCAGTGGTCCCCACCCTCCAAGCCAGTATTTTTTGGTACCAGGCTGGGAAATTACAAAATCTATACTGGTGGTGACACCACTCACTTTCTGGACATGTGATTGGTCAATACTTTTCATGGAAGCGCTGCTGCATGCATAGAGAGCGATGGAGCATAAAGTGGGAGTGTTGGAGATGGAGTGAAGCTGTAGACTATACTGCAGCTGCCTAAATCTGGTGGTTCCAATTGGTAACTTCATTTCAGTTGTTGACAAACAACAACTGCATCCTAGAGCACTCCCAGGCCATGGTAAAATTGTCAAGCATTAACTGGTCTACGGTTACAAACAGGCTAGGGACCACTGCTTTAGGCTATGTTTTTTAAACGCTTAGTGTAGATAAGAAATATTGTTTGGGACACCAGCAGTGTTCTCAGTGATGTGTGACGTGTAAAAAATAGGGCCCATCTTTTTGGACCGGCTTCAAACTTTTTTGAATGAATGTTATATGGCAATTTCAAACTGTTGTGATTTCATGAAAGGTTGCCATAGTTCAACCAACAAATATTGCCCCTTTTTTGGCCTATTCAAGGTGAAGACGTGAAGACTTTTTGGCGCCCCTCTATTTGATTGCCCCCCAAATACCTGGTTTGGATTTGCCACTGTTAACAACATTTTGCAGAATGTAAGCATTGCAATTAGCCTTAGCATCATCATTCAGTTTCATGATTAGTGTACATGTCTTCCTCTGGAATTTCAATTTGTGTTATCTGCACTTTAACAAAAAGATTTTTTCTATCGACTTCTACATTCTCCATACTTTTTTCAAACAGTACAATATTCCATCAGCCTTATCAGAAACATAAAATTACAAATTTATTGTGCCAAGTAACATAATAAAATAATGAACATGTTTACATGATTTGATGCATCAATTTCAAGATCAAAGAAGGGCGGTTCAAATTTTAGATGGCTGCATCTAAAGTTTTTTTGCAAATAACATTTGTAACATGCCTCTGGCTTGACGTAACTACAAGGTAACTGCAAAAGTTTTGAATTAAATTTCAATGTACAGTTGAGTAATTTTATGGAAGCTTGTTTTTCACTGCTTGGTATATCTCAGCTCTCTCTGAAGTGATAAAATCACCATCTTCAGCATTAACCCCAATGCTCTTGATTCATTCTTGAAGCATTCTGCATTTTTATGCTGCTTTAGTACAACACCCCTGCATCCAATTTTAAAGAATGTTCAGTCTAGGTACATAGTAACCACACATACATGTCTAGGTATGTCTAACACAGACACAGACTGAACTTTTGAAATACTTCTTCCTGCATCTAATTTACCACAAAATTTAACTAAGCTACTTTTACTCAAGTCATAACAAAGCATCAACTGCCTAGTTACTGGCTTACTGCACATACAAATCTACACCTTGCATCTAGTTGCTGAAGTGGTATAGTCTGCCATCAACCAGTAGGTGACCTTCGAACCAGTAGGTGACCCGTAACTTTTCCTAATGATATACCCAGGCCAAATATTGACACTCACTATAATACTTAACAGCAAAATTGTTCATCTTGCATAAAACACTATAAAAATGCATGTCAAACATCATGCCTGAAAAATCATTTTCTTTTTCCATACTAACAGACTAAACAAATTTTTTCCTGACTTTTTCAGGCTGTTTTTTCCCTGTTTTTCAAGATTCTGTAAGAACCCTGTATATAACTTTGTGTATCATGAAACCACGATGCATATTGAGAGTGTTCTAAAAACTAAATAATTCTTCAAGCATTTCAAATTTGTTAACCACAGAATTTCTCAGCTAAAACTCTCCCAAGGTTAAGTACAAAATTTTAAAAGATAAAGGACAAACATCAAAAATGACTAGGACAAAAGATCAAACGACTATCCTCTGATGTAAAGGCTGGTTGACAGCTCTAACCATGGACCAACCTCGCTGGCAAAACATACAGTAAAAATGTAAATGTGAGGGTTACTACCTCAAATAGTTGGGACAAGTTCGTAAGTGATGCCATGCTTGGTTAAGTGAAAAAGTGAGCATGGAAAAGCAGTAAACCTTATATCCACAATAAGAATGTACAACAGTAAATGAAAACGACATTTTCATGATCTGGATTATAGAATGTATACTTTGGAAACATCTTTTATTGGAAGATTCCACCTCTTAAACTTTCCATATACTTTTCAATGTAATATACATTAATAAAGCAAAACATAACAATACGAAAGTATCAAAACACAATACCTGAAACATACAGTACACACATTTTCTTTAATGGAGAACTGCATCCAATAAATCAGGGGTATACAAACCTTTTTCCAATGGCCACATCAGCTATTGCACAACAGTTTGTGGGCTGGACAGTGGACATATTCACTATGGCTAGGCTGGCAATTATCCTTAGCTAACTGACATTCACATGGCTGTCTTGCATAATGTTTCAGATTTGACTCTCTGCAGTTTGGAGACCCTGCAACAGATGATCCTCTACACCATCCCCCCTGCAACAGATGAAGACAACCAGTTCAGCCAGTTGGAACAAAATTCCACAAAACTAGTCAAGTTATGTTATCACAAGCAGGCAACCTATAACAAATTTTCCATGACATTCATGGTCCATTCTAACCAGCTTGCAAAAACATTTCATCCAGCCTCAAAGACAAATTGTCAATAATGAAAAAATAATATATTCATGTAACATTTTTTTTTGTTATTTTGGTAGAATGTAACATATCCCAAAACAATCACATAAGATGCCTGGCCCTTGAACTGTTTTGTAATAGCTTGTGTGCCCCTCTGCCAAAAACAGGTTGGAGACATTGGTCTGCAGTTTTGCGATGCTTAGTAGAAAGACGGCTAAACAGATACATTACAAAAGCACTCTAGGATCACTGTGTGGAAGCAGAATAGAAGCAAGCTAAAAATTATCAAAAGGTTTGGACTTACTGGCAGTCATAATTCACAAAAATAATGTAGTGTGGTCAGCAGTAGTGAATAGGTGGTGCAGTGCACCCCTGGCTTAGACAACAACACAGGCTGGGCAAAAGACAACAAAAGCAATCACCTAACCAAGCCCAGGCTGTATTTAATGACTACCAAATTTGAATAATGCAGGTGATGCACAAAACATGAATTTAAAACCAAAGATGTACCCATAATTTATGTAAACAATTCACAAACCACATATACAGACCAGGAAAGAGGGGGAAATATGGAATGTCATTCCTGGAAAATCTAACATGCTCATGGGAACTTTTTTGCAGTGAGGGAGGTGGAAAAGAGCTTTATGATAGCTGATGTATCAAGCCTCATATGTCAATAATTTTCTTTAGAAAGACAGCAAGTTCAAAGGAACAGCTCACATGCAAACCTATGGAAAGTTGAGAACTCCACAACAGCTCGTGGGAAATAAAATTTTGACTCCTGGGAAATTTAAATTTTTCTAACACTTCACCTCACATCTGTTTTTTTTTCAGTCGTAGTCTGAAATGTTTTAAAATGACAGAAAAAAATTAAGGCTCTTTGGTCATAATGTCTGAAAATATAGGCTAATGAACACTGCTATGGCAAGTTTTAATGCAATTTTGAGACATGACGAAAATGTCTCAGCGAAAAAACAGCCTCACATAAAAGGAATACCCAGCAAGCGTTTGTGAATTTGCTTGATCTCCTATGCAACAGTAAAGTTTTTATCTTTAATGGAAATACAATCCCATGCAACAAGTTCTCTTTTATTGCTATCTTTTTTGCCATAATCACTTTGAACATGTATGAGGTTCTTCTGAAATTTGTTACCTTGCGTCATCATGTACATTGTAGGTAGAGTTTTATTCAACATCTGAAGAGGGCAGGATATTGGCATTATATTTGTACATAAACTTTGACATACGAAGTTGGCACATATCAGGAAAACTGTACTTTGATACGGCTTATACCAGGGGCGGCCAAACTAGCAGCTCATGCATGAGGCTCTTCGAACATTTGTATGCGACTCTTTGACCTTTCCAAAAAATATGTATTTGTCTTTTTACTTTTTACTTCTATTGCTAGGTGTAAAAATATATATTGTAAAATGGTACTGTGGAAGCTAGCATGCCATACAGCTTTACTTTTGCAAAGTCATTCCGAAAAGTATGATGTTACAGAAACGTAGATTGCAAATAAAATCATGTTTTTGGATTTCTATGTTGTGGCTCTTTGTAACTTGGGTTTTATATACTTAGAAGCTCTACTTGTTTCTTGAGCATCAGTATCAACTTGTGTCTTCTTTTCTATTAACTGTGGCAATTCTTGTCTACCCATACCTTCAACTCAAGTGCTGCCTATGCACAAGCAACAAAAATCAGCACCCATTGATGTTATTTAATCAAAATCGATTTTGCCATATGGCATCTTCAGTCCAAAAAAATGATAGGTAAAAATGAGTGGATGTACGCAAAGCAGTGACTATTATGAAACAAAGACAATGGTTGAGTGGAAAACATATTGAGCTGCGTTGACAGTACCGTAAACAAGCATTTAGAATAAGCACAAACAAGTAGTAAAAGACACTAGGTGTGATAAGACAAGACTAACCAGTAACAGTAACAATAAGATGAAACACAAAGCGGGAGGAAAGAGCAATAAATGAGAGAAGAAAAAATGGTGTGTCAAAACAAAAGTGATGATAAGAGCAATGTCTAAACAAGGGCATGTTTATCATTTAATGCAAGACAAAAAAATTATGTGCTTGTTAATGCTAGCGCTGATTTTGTTGAGCCACATATCTTCACAAATATCAAGGTAATCGTACCTGGGTTGTTCTATGAACGTGACTATAAAACATTAACTGAGTTTAGGCTTTTTTTCAATCTTATGTTTATGCACCACATGCTGTAGTAAAGGCATCTGTTCTTGGTCATCAGATAAATTGACATGTCTTGTGAAAAAGACTACCTGTAGCTCTGTTAATGAGAATACAACCAAAGAAAACAAGTACAAAATCAAATAACAAAGCACTTCTATTGAAGCCTGCAAAATCACTTGATAACTGGCATCTAAGACTTTATTACAACTACTACCATATCACAAATTCGCTACATCCTTCATCTTAGCTTACGTTAAGCAATTCACACAATACATCAGGAAATGTTGTGACAAACTTTTTGTTGGCACTTATTAAAGGCAACAACTATTGATTTTGTTATGGCTGTTTACAAAGTAGGAAAAAATTAGCAATTTGGGAAGAATTCTTGTCTGTTTCAGAAGTTTTAGAAGTACCAAAAATTCAGCTTCTTTTGCGGTCACAATATGAACTTAATTTTTTTCTAAAATTGTTTCTAAATGCAGCAATCATAACCAGTGAAGAAAAGCTGTGTCACCTATGGAGTTTATCTCTACTGGATTACTGTTGGCAGGAATATGCCATGTATTTACCAGGTAACAAAAGGAAAATATTCAGCTGCAACTGTGGCACACACAAACTTTTAAGCCATAAGAAGATTTTTAATGCAACTTTTGTCAGTGAACACAATCAACCTGTCAGAAATATAGATGCAGCAGTGAAACTTTTAGTCATCACAAAACGTTCTTGAGATGCATAGATTTGGTTTAAAGAGAAGCATTTTTCATAAGTGAAACAAGTTATGAATGTAGCTAGAAGTTTGTCTTCTTGGTGCCAACAACCGTTTCAAAACTTTTTTGACACAACTCACTATGAATCAGCTGCCATATGGAATAAAAGCTTTGAATTATTAATACAGTTAATTTAAACACCAAGAAGTAAACAAACTACTTTTGAGCTTGATGAAAACAACAAACTAGTGTCGCATTGTATGAAAACTGCATTTATATTTTGGCACCACAGATGCAGGTTATGGCCATTTAGAGCAATGGGTCGATTACTAGACTAGGCTGTGTGGATCTAAAGACCTATTTAAAAAATCCAAATCCAAACAATTATTGCTACATAATTACAATTACACAAAAACTTCTTGTAAAACAAATGCTTTTCTAATACTAATTAGAAAACATTTCATTGCTTAAAGGTATTACTGCAAGTGTTGTAACCCATTTGCTACCTATCAAAGTAAGTCAGAAAATGTACAGTGCACAGTTACAGAAAATTGTTAGCCTGCAAGGTGAATGGGTTCTTTATATGCAATTTATATGAACTGAAGAGTACCAACTCTAATTGAAGAACAAATCAGTGCTACAAGATACAGCATAGTGCATTGTGAAGTACTGTCAGCGGCATCCACTACAAAGGTGTATAATTCTCATCTCTTATTAACGTTATGTTCCCAAAGATTGGCTGAAGCTTGCAGTAACACAAGATTATTGTGCTTATTATGGGATAACACTAAACGGAGGGCTTGCAGGCCGTGTTGCCAAATCAAAAACATGAATTTTCCGCAGGCTGGCGAGCTGCCAGTGTTGTTCCGGATCCGGATTTTCGGAGTCTCGGATCCGGATTTTTGGATAATTTTTTGGATCCGGAGCCGGATTGG
>JGI24022J15233_10011264_pt1 | contig 10192 bp, 7 predicted proteins | sample Ectturendosymbi2_FD_15233 | JGI IMG/M metagenome (IMG submission 15233)
GTTTGGCTATACCGACAGTTCACCTATAACGACACTTTATCTCCGGTCCCATGAGGTGACGTTATAGGGCAGTGGTTTTCAACCTCTTTGGTACCGGGACCCCCGGGGTTTATAGAAACCCACTATAACGGAATGATCCCCATGCAAAACTCGAATAAAGCAAAGGTAATACAGCTGTTTACATAAAATATCAACTCGCGACCCTTCCAGAAATGAAAATGGCGTCACTGATGACGCAAAAAATGGCATCGCTGATGACGTCACGTTGAAGACGTGCAGTTCTGTTTGAATAAGAGCTAATGATGCCTACTTTGTAGGCGAAATATATACTCTGTAAGATCCTAGTGTCTGATTCTGTGCTGAGAAAGGATTTCTTTCAATAAACGGCTTCCAGAAATGATTTACGACCCTCTGGGGTCGCAACCCCCAGGTTGAAAACTACTGTTACAGGGGAATTACACTGTACATCTATTTGATTGTGCACAGCAAGTGTAGTACCTGTCATTGGCTATTTCGAAATAGTTTCTTTACAATACTTGATATGGTATGAAACATGTATTCATGTACTGTATGTCCAGCTTATGTTGGTTTTCCAGTTCGCGAAGGGTCTTGGTGTAGAGATCATTGAAGTAAAACCGGAAGAAGTCTCTGATATTCACCCACTGGTAAACATCAAAGATTTATATGGAGCGGTGTATTCTCCGGGTGATGGCACTATGGACCCTGCTACATACTGTATGTCCTATATCAAAGCAGCATCGAAGTATGGAGCAAAGGTAAATATTACTTTTTCTGAAATATAAACTCTTGTGCCCGTGGATTGAATGTATTTACTTTTGCAGATCTTCGAGAACTGCTGCGTGACTGGCATCAAAACGGACGAGGACTCTCTTGGACTGAAGCGCGTTGTTGCGGTTGAAACGAATCGAGGAACTATCAGAACTAACAACGTCATAAACTGCGCAGGTGTTTGGGCACCCCACGCAGGTCAGGTACGATTAATGAGAAGGCAGCACGTGGCTTGATTCTGTGCTCGTTGGAGATTTTCTCTGAACCATTCTTGAAACTAATGAGCAGTTGATGTACTAACAAAAGAATGCTGTTCAAGCTCTAAATCTGACTTTTCGTTGAAATTTGTGCTTTCTTTCATAATGTTTAGTAATTCTTTTTCTGTCCTTAGCGAGTGAAACTGAGTGAAACGCAAGCAAGTTTTCATTTTTTTCATTCTCATGTTCGTCTCGTTCACATGACCCATATCACAGATGTCGTTAATACGACACAAAAGTACTTAGGCACAACTAATTGCTGGCTCGATGGTGGTGGTTGGTGCACTCAGTCAATACTGAAGAGGAACAAACATTGAAGCACAACACCTGCAACATCTATTACATTCGGACTTCGTCATACAGAAGCGTTAGATAATGGCAGAAAAATGGTGATTTGTGAAAAGCATCAGACAGATGAAGCACCGCCCAATAAATTGTCTGAAGATGCGCATCGTTGAACAAAATTGTACAGTTTTTTTCTAATCAAGGCATCAAATAATGTGGCGAGTGGCGAAAGACGCGCTTGATGTGCGCGAACACGCACATTCGTGATGATGCAATGCAAAATTCGATAGGCAATATTATAGGCAGGGCTACCATATTTGTAACATTTGTCCTTATTATGAAGGGGACTGTCTTAGAAAACTTCATTGACATGCTTCTAAGAAATGTACTTATTTTGGACTTTCGACCTTATTTGATCTTATTTTCAGCAATAATGTCAGAAAGTGACTTGAAGCAACAAACGATTTATAATTTTGTTCGTACTTTCATGGCTAAAAGCTTAGGACCACCAGGTAAAAAGTGAACTTTTTCTGTTTTTGTGTTGACAAGTTGTATAAGGCTGACGTATTCATCTGCTAGTTTGTTACATCACTTTTGTTTGCTCACAAAGGGCATGAATACAATCTCATACATGGTTTTTACTTGCGTCACAGTTTGTTGCTGATATGCCTGAGCGTGAAGAATAAAATTTGCAGAAAATTTGGTAAAAAATCGTCACTTACGGAAGTTCAGCGCGATCAAATAGTGGCTCCTGACAAAGAAAGGTATTCATAACTAGAGATCGACCAATATGGTCTTTTTTGTGGCCGATACCGATATATCGGCCATTCATGGGCCGATACCGATAACCGATATTTCCAAAATTTTCAAATCTTGTCTTCTGCTTCATTATCAAAAATGTAATGTATTCTGTGCCTTACCTTTTTTCAAAAACTTCAAAAATCATATTTATGAGCTAAAATTTTTCAAATTGCAATAATTACAGTATTTTACTATGATTTTTCATTAATCTGATTAACTTGTTAGCAGAGTGTACACTGTCTGCAATGAATAAACACAGTGCCATGAATAAAAAAACAATGTTAAAAATAACAAAACAATAAGAACAGAACACTGAGTGAAAGGGAACTGCTTACAGTGCTTACAACATAAAAAGCAAAAACTGCTTGAAAGTTAAAAAGATGGTTGATAATGAAAAGGAAGAAGTACAAAACGGAGCATCAAATTAAGGAGGTTAAACTAAGTACAATACTGTATTAAATTAGCCATTGCCAAAACGAACATTTTTGCAACAAAGCAGTAACTTTTTTGGTCTATGATAGTATGTTTGTTAACAGTTGCGGTACAACATAACTTCAGTGAAATTTTGTTTTTGCATATACTGTGTTTCACAAATCAGCCTTTCAGACTCTTCTGTAACTCAGTGGGTTTTCAATTTGACAAGTATATCCAAGACTTAAGAATCAAGTTTGGAGATTTGATGTAACGTAACTTTAAATAACTGCATGTCCTTAAAAAAGCAAACTATTTGCATTAGTTACTGGAGCTGAAGTACTGGCAGCAACGCTAGCAGGTGCGTTTTCAGAAACAAGCAGACAAGATGAACCATGGAGCACGCGTCGGCCGTCACAGCTGAAACCATCATCTACAACCTAGCCTAACAAATTATTTATATTAAGCAGCACTAGGCTATAAACGAGAAGTAAATTCCATACCGCCCGTCCGCCAGAAGTAAATTCCATAAGAACAAGTCGCCATGACAACAGCTGACGTGCACATGTGCGAATCACGCATCCGATGATCATGCAATAATGCCACGGTAGTTATGATCCAATCACAAACACTGCTTTTTTAGCTTGCGTAAGTTGCGTCGTAAACATTGCTTTTGCTGGTCGTGTTTAACAAACGGACAACAGCAGTTGTGATGCAACAATGAATCATCACTCATCGAATTTGTGAAATGCTGGAGTAGCGCTTCCGTAACTTGCGTGCCACGCAGTGTTGCCAACCTTGCGGTTTTCCCGCGAATTTGGGCTTGTTTTTTGTGGATTTACGTTTTTTTTGAATACTTGCGGGTTGCTTGTTTTTGGGCTTATTTTGATTAAAATTTGCTTGTTTTTTGGGCTTGTTTTTTGCAGAATTTTCTAAAGCGGATTGCTTTTTTGTCAAATTTATTGGCCATTTTGCTCTTTCAATTTACTGCAAAACGAAATTTGGGCGTGTTTTTGTGTAAATTTGCTCCTTTTGTGCTTGTTTTTTCGGATTTGCTTCCTTGTTTTTGTGTTTAACCAACCTGCTGGTTTTGTATTTTTTTGAATTCTCTTATCAAACTATCGTTGGGCTTGTTTTCCCCTTAAATTACCCAGTGTGGGCTTGTTTTTCAAGTTTTCTTGCTTGTTTTTACAAAATAACCTGGCATCACTGGTGCCACGTCCACAAAGCAGCGGGTTGCAACAGCTTGGATTGTGAGATCACAATGGTTTGTTAACGTGCCCGTGAAAAATGTTGATTAAGTTAACCCACGAACAGGACATTTTAGCTTGCGTACTAGTATAAAACAGCGCGTTTGTAGGCTATACACTAAGTTAAGACAAGTAGAAGCCTTTCAAGATGTTACGTGCAACTGCTTCACAGCGACAGTTGGCGTCACTGATGAGTAGCGATTGCATTTGCAATCATATTCATAGCACCACAAATTGTGCTTAATGTAACGCAATTCATTTTTCATGCAAGCTTTTTCAAAAATTAATTTGCGCTAAACTAGGCATCGATTGGACTTCTGCACCTTAAGTCACAGTCAAACTTTTCGTGCTGCGAAAACGTCTCTAGAGTTATATCCGGAGTTTTTTCGTACAAAACACCTGCACGCGTTAGCGCGGTCTAGACAATAAGCTTCAAGCATTGCGAACTTTCCGTTGATGCTTTCGTTTCGGCTGCGACGGCCGACGCGTGCTCCATGGTTCATCTTGTCTGCTTGTTTATGAAAACTCACCTGGTAGCGTTGCTGCAAGATAATTAGATAATTGTCTTGCTTTCTTGTGCTTTCTTGCGCAAGTTGTCTGGATGCATGAGGAATATAACAGGGTTTTGTTAACACCTGCTGAAGCCGATAAAATCGGCCGATTTGACCGAGACCGATATATCAGTAAAATCCAAATATCGGCCAGGCCGATATATCGGTCGATCACTATTCAGAGCCTGTGGCGACTCCGGTTCCTCGGGCTTAGCCCGAGTCTTCGATTACGATTACATTGTAGATCGTGAGCTTGTTTGCTTTAAATATTTGCACCACCACCCACTTCACTGATAAAGGTTGTCAACTCGGGCTCTTTTCATTGGACCTTGTCACTGTTCATATATTTTCGTTTCATTTTGTGATCATTTTGCATGTGACCTGAATAAAAAAAAGATATCCTTCGCAGTCGTCGTTCTCTCCTTTGTTCGTTCGCGCTTTACTCAGGCTCATCCGTTAGAGTCCGAGCTGCGCTCTGCTGTTAAGTATTTTTAAAAATATAAATCATGCCCTGCCCATATTTTGTATAACGCCGCAGTGAAGGGAGCAAAACGCCTCACAACGGACATATGAACAATTGTGCTTAACCTTCTGGGAGGCGGAAATTTGTTGATTAAAGATTAATTTTTGGAACTATTTTGAAAGTTCTAAGTCTTTATTATTTTTAAATATTTTTTTCAGTTTTAAAAGTTCCAACTGTGTTTAGAAGTTCTCGACTTGTAGACTAGCCTAAAAAATCAGGAAATGTGACTGTGGAATGATCAAATTGATTAAATGTATATTTAAAAGTCTGGGTCAAATCCAATGTGCAAAAGTACCGCAGTGTTTGTCTTGAAATCAGGGCTTGTTTAACATACTTACGTTGGGGGGAAATTGTTCCCCGTCCGTATACCTTTCTCCAGCCAAAGTCATTTGCCCCCACTCTAGTCAAAAGTCCTTTCGACAAAGGACAGAGATGACAGTCGACCGCAGACTAGCAAACATAACTGGTCTGGTAGTTCGAAGATTATATTGCCCCTACACTCAAAATCTCATAAGAAAGGCCCTGCATGAAATCACGGTAAATAGTCAAGGCTAGCTTAACTTTATCTCCTACCGTTTGATCCTTAGCAACGTCCCAACGGCACATTATTACATCACCTGACGCCTAGGCATTGGCGACGAACGTTTCTTGGCACGTCTCATGCTATTGTTTAATGTTCAGTTACAGTGATGGAGTCTTGAGTCTTGGTCTCCGTCTCGAGATTGATTCTTGCGAGTCTCAGTCTCGGAGGTTCCAGGTCTCGTCTCGGTCTCGAAGGTTACAGGTCTCGGTCACAGCCTATTGTCTGGAGTGTTTGCATATCGCAAAGAAATGGCTTAGCAAAACCTTTATAATTCAATGAATTTGTTGTCAGTTTTATATGCAGGTAAGAAACAACCAAAACAGATCGGAAAAATGCCAGAAATTCGAAAAAATTCAACTGAGAACTGATGGCGACAGTTTTTTGAAAAATTTTGGCAAAATCCCCAAATTTTGAAGTCTCGGTCTCGAATTTCAAGTCTCGAGTCTCAGTCTCAGTCTCGGAATTTTCGATGAAGTCGCGGTATTCAAGTAACTTCACTCCACAGGTGGAACAAGCACGGAATCAATTCTGTTTGTATAAGATGTAAGGACTGACCATGCGCAGTGTTACGTGGAATCTATTTCCTATTAAAATTTTTGCGATTGATTCCTTGCTTGTTTCACCTGTGGAGTGAAGTTACTTGAAGCTGTAGCCGACAAAATCAACTATAGCCTCGCGGCAACTTCTAAGGAATTTGCCTGCTTGTTTCCGCTTTCATACTTTTGCGATGATTAGAACTTGCACGTATCTATTTTTCCATAGTTGTAAGCAACAAAAGTGGCAAAAATTAATCAACCACAATTTATTTCACTGGGAAACTAGTTTCGCGATCTTCAGTCCTGTAACACCGTAAGACAAACCTTGCTGGCGAAATGTTGACACTTGAAAACAAGTACAGAAAGAAACACACGCGAACTGTAAATAGCCACAGTCTTCTTCAAACACATACTTCGCAAAAAATCACTAAATTGCAGTGAAAAATTACTAGGTCAGTCTAAAAATCACTAGATCTAGTGAAAAATCGCTAGCCGTGGCCTCGTGGTAAATGCATATTGTGCACAGCGTGATACGCTACTTGGAAATTTCCGCGTCGCAAGAATTTACAACGCATAATGACGAAAGAGAGCGTATAATGTTGTTTGCAGCTCATGAGCTACCTACGTTTCCGTTAAAAGGTTCAGCTTGCAAAACGTACTCAATTTCAATAATTCCTGGCCGTGACCCGTCAAAAAATCTTCCGTGGCCCACAGATTGAGAAATCCTGGAGTAAACGATCAAACCCGAATGGTGCGCTTTACTGGAGTCTCAAAGTCAACAAGGAAAAAATTTGACGAAATATGCAGGGTTCATATATGCATATGTAAAGAAAGCAGAAAAAATAGGAAGTGTAATGACGAGAAAGGTGGCGACAAGCAGAAAAAGCAAGACTCATAATCAAAGCCGGATTTAGGGGAGGACAAAGTGGGAACCTGCCCAGGGACGTCCAGAAACTGGCCTCCACAGTCATGAGGCGTGAGCCTCCTGGTTGAGGCTGGTTTAACATATTCGATGTGAATAATCATAAAATAGTAAATAACAACAGCATTAGGAAACAAAGAAAAGTGTACTGATAACAGTATTTCCTTGACCTTGAATAAAATCTCCTTGAGGTGCTGTGGGCTTCCAAACAAAAGCTGCCCTGGGACCTCAGCATGTCTAAATCCGGCCCTTCTCATAATCGAAATGAAAAATAAGAACCATTTCAGTTTGTGAGTGTTTGATATTATTCTTTATGTCTTTAATAAGCAAGAAACATACTGTACATGATGATCTTTCATTTTAAATTCTTGTAAGCAAATTTGAGGGGTGGAAAGGGCGGCACCAGCCTCGCTACGCCATTGCACTCACCCAAGGTCACAGCTCACCGCCACAAAAGAATCTGATACTTTACAAGTTCAGTTCTAGTGTATCCAGTGACATTTAAGCTTGTTCTTCACAGATTCGGACTAATGCTGTCATAAAAAGTCCTCAAGACTTAAAAAAATAGCGCAACTGATTTGATAACTATGTTATAGATTGGTCATAAACTGCATTGTGGTGAAATTACATCGTGCTTCATGTGAAACATAATCCATTTCAGTATGCCGAAACCGTCAGGCTGAAAATCGTTTGCGTCCATGTTCAACTATTCCGCTTATCACTCCAATTATATTATGCAAAATTTCAAGTAAAACTTCCGTTCCCTAAGTTCATCTATTAAAAGTTTGTGTTTCGTGACTCGTTTTTCATGCTGCAAAATGCGAAGTTTCGAATTCACGTGTAGAAGTGATGTCGCATTACGCTTCGAATTTTTCGGCCATCCGGGCAGGTAGACAGAACGAGGCTTGGTCCCAGTTAAGTAAACCAATACGTGGGCGTCGGAAGTTTTTTTTCCAGGAGTAGCCAAAAAAAATTTTCCAGGGGGCCAAAAGTGGTGAAATTTCTTTTTACTCGCTCTAAACCAAGAAAACAACCTTTTTTTGCTAAAAATTTAATAGGAAAATGTGAAATTTCAAAATCCAGGTGGAACATGCCCCCCGTTCCGACGCCTATGAACCAATGTGTAATTATAATAATCACCTGAACTTCAATCTATACGTCTGTTGTTGGCGCTTTGTATTTTTTATTTCAATTCTTTTGTTGCCCACTTAAAGTTTTATCCTGCAAAAGCATGCGAATAATTGCAATTTCAGATGGTTGGCGTTCGTGTTCCTCAGCTTACGTTCAGGCATGCCTATGTTGTTACTGAAGGAATCAAAGGTATAAAAAACACGCCGATAGTTCGGGACCATGGAACAGTTTACATAAAACCACAAGGAGACGCGTTACAGTTCGGAGGTTATGAGGAGAACCCTATCCTTGAAGAAAGCGTAAGTACCTTTGTTTGGGTGGAATTCAATCATTGAATGTTCTTGTTACTAATAAACGCAGTCAACATCTTCATCTTAATCATCAGAAAACGCAACCATGAGTCTGCTGTTGCGTACATTACACATTTCTTCACTCCCTATTCTTGCACAACGTATTTGGATTTTTTCATTTTTATAGATGAAAATCATTACTAGAAAAAACAATTTTTTGACCTAAACACTTAAAATTTTGACTTTATAATTTACATATTTTGACTTAATTTTGACCTATAAATTTCTTGCGTTTGCAACTGCAAAATAATTCAGCCTTAGGTGTTGAGGTAGGTGTTAAAGTTAACTCAGAAGCATATTCATGCACTTTACTTCGAAATTTCAAGAAATTTGGTTGTTTAACTTTAGCGATGATATATTAATAAGTGCAGTAGAGTCAAACCTGAGAACATCATAAAGTTAGAACACTATATGCATAATATGGATTGAGCATTTATCAAACCACTGTCAGACCACGTTTTTTTGCCTTATCACGCATAGTTTAATACAGTGTTTTTAAACCATTTTGCTGCAGCGGAACCTTCCGCAAATGTTCGCGTTGCTCATGGAACCCTACGCAATGATCCAAAAGTCTATATTGCTACAACCGCAATAATTGTAAAGCCACAGCAGTGACCCACACCAAGCGAATCGATCGCAATTTATTGCGTAAGGAAACTAGTTTCGTGTCTTACACATCTTCAGTCCTGCGCAAAAGTCAACATATGAAACAAAGAGAAAATATTACGCACTGTTGCTAAGATCAAAAGTCAAGATTACAAAAATTGAGCACAATTGCAACTCCTCCACTAAACACAACCTGGGGCCTGAAACCTCTTGTAAATCTGTTCTATACGGTTGAATTCGTTTACAACGACTTCGTCTGTAACGTCAATTCGCCTATAACGTTACATTTTGTTCGGTCCCGATAGCATCTTTTTCATGCATTTCAATTTGCTTGTAACGTCATTTCGGCAATAGAGTTCTTTATGCAATCGCCTAGAGGTGCTCTTACAGGCAAATTCTGTAGTTACCTTGCGTGTTAACTCACGGGGTTGATGTTCCTTGCATATGTTGTAGTCTCCCCGACAAGAAACGTTACGGTAATCGCCTTTACTGATGCAATTATATACGCGACATCAACGGCGCAACGCAAAGGTTAAAAGCGACGGTTCCAGATCGAAGGGTCGGACTCTCTACACCTGCTTGTGTTATCGTTGCTGTGCGCTTGAACAAGGCACTTATAAAGACGCGTACGGCGCGCGCTTCTAAAGCAGCTATGTCCAACCCACGGCCCAGTCGAAGGTTTTGTGCGACCCACTTTAGGTGTTCGCTGTAGTAAAAATATCCTACGTACTGACAACCTGTCCTTATTTTCATGATCTTCAATTTGACGTTTTAATGCAGGTGGTCCTCAGTGCCACTTTATCACGTCTGTTACCATTGCAATCAAGATTCGAACGCTTTCGGTACATGGCTTATACTAAATTTGGTTTGCCAAGACCAAAGTAAGCAATTCAATGTGCGGCCCTTATTAATATGTCATTCAATGTGCGGCCCTGGTCAAGACAGTGACATAATTTTTGGCTCTGTAAGCCATTTGGGTTGGACATAGCTGTCCTAAAGATTGTACCTCGGGAAATGAAACACGCACTCAAAATGCATGTGCCAGCGTGCCTATACGCTTTGTATCGTATTTGTACACTGTGATTGTACTATGTACAGTCCTGTACGATATTCCTATAAATGCAGCCTATAAAACACTTTCCAAGTACTTTATACAAGTATTGTCATTTGTAACACCGGTCCATATTACACAAACCG
>JGI24022J15233_10011268_pt1 | contig 10191 bp, 5 predicted proteins | sample Ectturendosymbi2_FD_15233 | JGI IMG/M metagenome (IMG submission 15233)
GCTTGCAGATAAACACCATTGCAAGGTTCGCATTAGTTGGAATGAGCTGTTTTTGGAAATTGATAACATTTATTCTACTAATGCATTTGCATTCGTTTTGTTTTGTGCTAACTAGGTTGCCCGTTTATATTTCATTAGCTCTGAAATACTTTCAAAACAAAATACTATTTTCTGAAAAATCATAGGGAAAGGGGCGATTTCCAAGCAAAGTGCCTTCAGGGGGGCGATTTTACAAAAAAGGTTCAAGACCACTGGTACAAACAAACGAGAAATTCCATACAAAATGCTTGACAAGGAAAATTATTCCCCGTGTGTAGATAGGGAATATATGTTCTAACACAGAAATCTATTTTCTATCTTTTAGTATACACAGAATGACAAATCCTAGGGAAAAAAACAAAATTAGCTGAAAACACACTTTTACCATACTTTTAACGCCCTTTAAACACACTCAAAACATGCTCAAAATCACACAAAACCCGCTCAAAACTCACAACCACTTTCTGATATTTCAACAATTTCTCTCCTATAGTTCCACCCGCTCTCACTCATTTGTTGAAACAACTCTTTCAGATTTTGTCCCCTCTGAGTATACCAAAATACAGAAAATACTGTAGATCTCTATGTTACAGACATTCATTCCCTATCTACTGCTTTTTCAAAGAAACCAAAACCACCAGGTTTAAAAAATAGTACCTAAAAGGCGTTAGAATGTCCTGAAATATACTAAAACAGGGGCGGACAATTAGTTTTGCTCAGGGGCCACTTTTAGAAGGCTGCATTTAGGGGGTGGGCATACCTTCTAATGGAAATAGAAGCAAGTCTCTGTCAAGTTAGCTTCAGCACTAAGTTGGAGGAAATCTTAGATTAGAAGATTTTTCTGAATGCTTCCGTGGGCCACTGAAAACGCTGCGCCGGGCCACATGTGGCTCGCAGGCGGCTAATTGCCCACCCCTGTACTAAAATGTATTATCAAACACCGCGAGTTTCTTCAATAAATTGTTCCATTTTCATGCTTGCGAACTTTGCAAACGAACTTTTAAAAGCATCTTCAGAGATATTGTCAGAAAAGTTCTCAGATGTCTCACGACTCTCAGTGAAAAATCTTAGCTTCAGAGTAAAAACAATTTTGACTTTTTCTGGCTTAGCATTTTTTAATTTTTTTGAAGCATTACTTCTGCTTTTTTAGAGTTAAACACCGGCCGAAATTAACACTGTCAAATCTACAGCACAACTGTCAACTCAACATTATCAATTCAACAGCACCACTGTCAATTCAACACTTCCAACTCAACACTGTTGAATTAACACTGTCAAATTTGACAGTGTTAATTCCACAGTTCTCCAATCAAGCACCCAAAGATAAATTATTTCGCATCCAATTACTCCTATCACGTCTCAGATAGAATTCGTTTACAGAACTACGACGAACGGCGTCATTTTCATGCAGAGCTTCTCCTAAATGTGAAATCCTGTTTTCAGCCAACCCTATGGCTCTTTGCATACTTCCTACATTAAGTGGCAATTTCGTATCAGCGTATCCTTTTGTTGCTACATTGTGGTCGTACTCTGGTTCTTTCAGATATGAAATTTGATATCCGTCCATATTCAAATCTACACCCATAGTTGATGTACCACCATTACGGTTTAAAAAGATCTGCATGAAATCCTTGCATTTACCGGTAAACAAGTTCATCCTCATGCATCGGATTTGGGTTTGTATTTCTAATTTTGTGTCCATTCATATTCAAATCACTTCCACCAGCACTTTTTTAATCTACGTGAGTTTTATTTGCTGCATCACCTTCGTCAACTGGAGACAAAACGTTTACAATCGGTTTTTGGTTCATATCAATCAGGGCGTCTTTTGGAATAAATTTTTCGTTTACATATTTTCTCCTAATTGTGTCAGTTGGTCCATTTGCCAAGTCGAGATTCGTAATCATTTTTCCAGACATATTTATTGCTTGACCTTTTCGAATAAACTTATTATTTGTGAAACCCTGGTCAGGTTTGTTACGTTTTGACCTGTTTTTGGAGTTCGTCCAAATTTATCGACAGGCATCTTTTTTTATTACGACAAATTATACCGCCCACTCCCGTTGGTCGCTTCACCAAAAATTGTTTATTATTTCTTGCAGTCCCTTTCCGTTTTGCATCTGCTTTAAAACGTGTCAACAAAGATACCCACAGAAAATCTCTTGCCTTGGCTGAATTTGTTCAGTTGGATAGAACATGCCCCCATGCAGGTAATCGTTCAGTTGGTGGAGGCCGTCCAAATAAATCGAAATACCGTTTATCGTTTCAGCCAACAAACCCAGTTCGTTCCACTGCCCGAGCTCACATCCAAGTTCATAATTGCACACTCGTATTTTCTGCGCTTCGTTGGCAGAGTGTCTCTCAAAAAGACACCACGAAAAATTTTTAAACCAATCTTTTTCACAGCCTTCAAGAGTTCAAAGTTACTCAGAGCCTTGTAAAAAAACACAGGTAAAAAACACAGTTTCTACTTGAATGTGCACACTTCAATATGCGTTTTATTTCAGACTGAAAAATCATTCGTTCGCGGCAGCAGGGCGTCGTTCTTTGTAGACCTTGATGTAATGTGAGATTTCGCCGTCTGAAACATTTTTAGTTTTGCAGTAATTGCTTCGAAATCTTGTTCTGAAACTTTACCATCAGACAAGGCTTTTGAAACCAAATTTCNGACTATAGTCGCTTCATTTTCAATCAAATATTTAAACTTTTCATGCTTTCGAAGTTTTGTTATCAAATGCTTTTCAATAAGTATAATTGAGATTGTCAGCGCACTGAAAAACAAGGTAGCCTAATTCTCTGTGAAATTATTCCAAAATTCGTTCCAACAAATTTTGAAAGAGACGGCAAGAAACCAACACTCATCAAAATCTTTAAAAACTGAATACCAAGAAGACAGCCATCACAAAAAATAATTCTACAATGATATTTTTGTATTACAGTTTCTTGCTTCAATTTCTCTTTATTAAATTTCCTTTCACTTTCATTAATTTTGTAAATTCTCTAAAGACTTGCAGTATTCATTTTTGTTTAACATGAAAATAATGAAAAATAAAAATCAATACCCTTAGCCTTTTAGGCTCATTTGCACTTTGATTCACATGGATTCAAATGCTGGTTGATTTGTTAATAAATTTGCTGATTAATCGTTACTATGTCTTTGTTTTGCTCGTTGCGTTCAATATCCTGATTGGTTTCTGTGCTGATTTGTGTCTTGTGTGACCTTTTGCTCAACACGGTTTTGATTAGATTTAGATTTTTTTTTAATATTACACGTCTTTTATTTTAAACATAAATAATTTATATAATACTTACAAGAACCAGCCGACAGCCGGTATGTTCTTCAGCAGAGAATTTGGACCAAGTAGAAGTCCTTCACCCGAATAATCTTGACCCCTTTGTTTCAAATACAAGCCAGAACCAACTCTACTAAGCCCTTTCCCAGAAAAAAAGCTTGAGGTACAACCCCTGACCATCTGTTTCAACTTTTGTGATGTTTGAACTTCTGCGCTTACCCTGATTAACAGAGTTTGGCCTGAAATTTTTCACAGCACTACAATATTTATTGTTTTTCAGGATTTTTGAGCAAATTCCGCTTGCCCTGAAAACAGAGATTTCCCTGAAATTTTTCCATGTATTGAATATACTTTTTGTCATTCAGGATTCTTGACCAACTTGCGCTTGCCCTGAAAAACAGAGTTTGCCCTGAATTTTTCACTGTTGTCAAATATTTTTTATCTTTCAGGATTTTTGAGCAACTTGCGCTTGCCCTGAGAAACAGTGTTCCCTGATTCCACTGCATTTGGATATATACTTTTTATCATTCAGAAATTTGAACAACTTGGGCTAACCCTAAAAAATAAAGAATAAGCCCTAAAATTTTTCATTGCATTAACAGATATTTTATCTTATTGAATATACTTTTTACATTCAGGATGTTTGAGCAATTTGCGCTAGCACTGTAGAAAAGAGTGTGTCCTGAAATCACTCTATCGAATATATATTTTTTATTATTCAGAATTTCGAAACAACTTGCGCTTGCCCTGAAAAACAGAGTTTACCCTAAAGTTTTCAAGCCGGCTGCCGCCAGCCCGCCTCGTGCGCCACTGCCACTGTTACTTGAGCACCTTGATGTCATCGAGAGACAAACAAGAATTTGCATGCATAGTCAAATCGTCCGCGCTACGACACTAAAATTGCAACTTGAAACGCAACTCTGAAATATGCAAATACAAGACGGAACTGCAGCAGGTCGTGTGATTTGACTCATGTGTTCAGGTCGATTGCGTCACAGGAAGCGAAAGCAAAACTGAAGATTGCATGCCTTGATTCCAGTAGCAATTTTGCAGTGTTTGCGAAAAATGGATTTATCGGTACCCAAAAACAAACAATTTCACTAATAAAAAAACACTTTTGAATAAAACAAATTTTGCATTACAACAGGTTTTTTTCAAGGAAAATGTTAGGAACCCAGTTTAGATTTGTAGGGACTCGATTTCTCTCATTCTAGGGACCGATTTTCTTTGATTTTAGGGACCCGATGATAATTTTCTCTGATTTTAGAGACCCGACTTGAAATTCTAGGGACCTGAATCGGGTCCCTAAAACGCNTTAAAAAAAACCTGCACTACAACATACTAGCAACAAAAGGTTGTTCACCTTCCAAACCTTTGCACATTCATAACAAAAACGTACTAATATTAAAAAACGTGTTTCGGAAACACGCATTTCTATCACAGATTTTGTATGCGTGTTTCCCATTCCACATGCATAGTTACCCAATTTTTTACAGAATTCCATAGTCAAACCAAAAACGTTTGCAAGTCTCTTTTACGAGAACCAACTTAAATCAAAATCTTTTGACAACGAAGGCTTGCGAGGAGTTTTTGTTTTTGATTTTCTTTGTGTTTATTATTTAAAACTCGACTTAACGTTTTGAACTGATTAGGATTTATTCACTGCATGCCTTGCATTCACTGACGCTACGCCTAGACCAAAATTGGAGGTATGCTAGGCAAAGTAGCTGCTGGATATGGCGTAGTACAGGTAATTAGGCTAGAAACAACAAGCTTTAGCTCATTTTCTTTTGAACCTAAGAGAAATGTCCTCGATGCAGGTTGTCTGACACCAGACTTAAACTTGTGCAGTGGGCTAAAGCCAAAAAACGTCTTAAGAATTTCAACCTACACCTGTTTGTCAAATTCAACTGGATATGTGGTGGAAACAGTTCAACAAATAAGTTTATTGCTGGCTGTGTCTATTTTTTTCTAACAAAGGTTCTTCAATGTACTGTAGAGATCAGCAGGATGCGGATATGACAATGTAAATAACTAGCAGAGTACAGGTGCTGGTTGCCATGACATGACTGCCTCACACTGAACAGCTTTTGTAGCTCAATACCCATTTGGACAAACCAGACTGTGCTGCTGGACAACCATAAAGTTATAATACTAGGCTTTCAACTACATCTTTGAAAAAATGCTTTGGCAATAGGCTATGTTCTTAATGACTGTTGTGGGAATTTTGCGATATTGTTTAAAATTTTGTTTTGTAAAGTATGTGTTATATTATGTGCAAGCTTTGATAATTTACCGTTGGTATTACCACAGATGTGTACCATAGTTATGAAACATATATGTTTTGTCATCTTCTGCTCACTAAGTTTTGTGCAGTTTACCTCCTGAACCGAATCCTACAGTGGTGCCAATATTTGCTAAGACAAATCCCACGGGATGTATTGCAGTAGTTAGTAAGTCTTTCCACGTCTGGCATAGCCTCAACTGTTTAGCGTTATGAGAATTCAACCATTCAAGGTGTTCAAATATAAATTGATAATTACTGTTATTTGTGTTGTGAGCTTGAACCTTTTACCTGTGCGTAAATCCGAATTGCTTGTGGTGTTTTTTTGTGTGTGTATACTTTTTATGTTCTGATCTCCTCATGGTGAATATTGCCGTGTGAACAATTTGTCTATTTATGTAGAACTGGCGTCGGTAACCTACGGCACGCGTACCACACGTAGCACTCCGAGCAATTTCTGATGGCACGCAGATGCTCCACGTTTTACATATCGATTTTGTTATGATTCACACACAAGGTATCTTGACCTTCACTTCTGTAAAAATACTTATGTTGTTGGCACACTGAATGATTTGAAACTATTGAGTCGGCGCATAGTTAGCAAAAGGTTGTCGATCCCTTATATAGAAAAATGTTCATTTCCACTGAGGTTTATGTAATTCAGCTATCTTAACAAGTGCTGTGATGGTTACTTCCTGGTAACTTGCTGTTCTGATGTCAGTGCCATGGTACACCTAGATTTAGCCATGATCTACTTAACACCCTGTAACGTATCACTAAAAATCTAAAGCAAGAGTTAAAAAAATATGGTTATTAATCTGCTGCTTGGTTGTGTGGTTATGACACTGAATGAAATGAAAAGGATCTTTTTTAAGTCCAAGTGAACTTCATGGCATTGCCATGTTAAACAAAAACTGATACAACCACGTGTTGCCCCAGCGGCAAGCGAGCAAGAGCTGAAATTCCAAGATATAAGGCATCGTGTTTGAATCACATTGCTTGAAAGCGTTTGCAAAAAAATCGTACCGCCGGTATTTGAGCACCATGATGTCATCGAGAGACAAACAAGAATTTGCATGCATAGTCGAATCGTCCACGCTACGACACTGAAATTGCAACTTGAAACGCAAGTTTGAAGTATGCAAATACAAGACGGAACTGCAGCAGGTCGTGTGATTTGACTTATGTGTCCAGGTCGATTGCGTCACAGGAAGCGAAAACAAAACTGAAAAATGCATGCCTTGATTTCAATAGCAAGTTTGCAGTGTTTACGAAAAGTAATTTTGCCGTTATCGATACACAAGAAATCGCGCTGATAAACAGACACTTTTCAATAGAACAAATTTCGCACTAAAACACACTAGCAACAAAGTTTGGCCAGCTTTATCCGTTTTGCGTTTTTTCTTCCAAAATCTTTATTGTCTTCAAGAAAATTTTTTGAAAATACGCATTCAATAGCACGTTTTGAATGCGTGTTTCCCGTTCCGCATGCGTGTTTCCCCAAGATTTTTTTACTGAAATCCACAGCAAAACCAAACACGATCTAAAGGCTTTTCATGGGAACTAACTTGAATTGTAAGAAAGCTTTAACTACGCAGACTTGAGAAGTTGTTTTTTATTTTATGTCTGGTTCATGATTTGAAATCTATTCCTTGTTTTCACAAAAAGTATCGCCTCGTGGCATTGCCTCGCGCCCCCTTTGTTGAGGCCCTGTCCGTAGGTAATGACAGTGTCAATGCCCTAAGCACTTACAAAATGAAAAGCATGTTACTACTGTGCTTAACACTGTCCACCGAAAGGAATCCTTTCCCAGCAAAAAAATATGCTTCAAGACCCTACAGAGTAGCCTATATATTTCGCCTACTAGTTAGGCCTAGCCGCATCGTCAGCTCTGCTCTTATATTTTACATTTTGCTGCTGTGTCTATCAGTTGCAGCTGAATGATTTCGAAATCACTGTAGGATAGGGTAGCAAAGGTTCCATCTAATTGCCATTGAACCATCACAGCAGATGTTTAATCATAACGAATAAATATCTAGACCAGGGTTGGACCACCTGTGGCCCGAGTGAAAAATGTGACCTGCATATACAATTTACATGGTCCGCTTCAAAAATTTCGTTACCCAGTATAGAATACACCATTGCGTTAAGACGAAACTCTGTGCTAAGTAGGTACTTGAAACAGTTAATCAAAAGAATTAAGCATCTTTTGCTCCTCGTGGTTTTCTCTCCTTATTTTTCTTAGGAAGACAAGGGTACAATTACAAGACAAAATTAATTATTTTTTGCGGCCCGTCCGTGCCATTCCACAAGATGTGTGCTCCATTGTAATAACTAGGTTCCCTACCCCTGACTAACATATTGTTGAAAATTGTGTATGGCCTAAATGCGTAATAAAAACAATTTTGAAACTAGTTTGCCTCATGGACCAGGTTTGAGCTTCAAGGCGTATAAAACGTATATCACTGCCATGTTCACGCATTTCAAACTGTACAAAAGCAAATATCTTCAATGTTCATTTAAACTTTAAATTTTAAGGATACGGCTGATGTTGCAGACAAGGGTAAGTTACATAGTATTTTTAGCACGCCAGAGTTATCAGAGAGGAAATTTACGATGGCCTTGAAATGAAGTCTACATCAGCGCTATTCAACCGGTGTGCACAGTGCACCCTGGGGTGCATCAAAATATGCGTGGGGTGCACCACTACGAAAGGGTTCACAAAGGTGCATCACACACTTGTCACCCGAAACAGATCCTTTTTACAAAAACTTTCTGTTAGCAAAAATGAACCATCAACCAACCAATGACTTTCAGGATTTAACCAAGACTTTCCACATTCTAAAGTGTGGTGAGTAAGCATCAGACCATGTCAAGCTAATTGTTGTAATTAGTTGATTATTTATGATTCATAAGCAACAGACAATGAGCCAATATCATTTGAATTATGTACCTGGGTTACTGAATTAAGGTACTTGCCTATTTAGGCCAGGTTACTTACAGACATGGGCGCAATTAGGTGGGGGACGTGTCAGTAAATAGGGTGCATGAGTTCATCAAAACATCTTTAAGGGTGCACCACAACAAGAAAGGCTGAAGAGCACTGGTCTACATCACCTTTAGGTTGGATACAGCTAGGTGGCAAAGAAGAAATTGCTGCGGAAAGCTTTTATCCTTGTTTTACTTTAGGTTCGTGATCGCAAGCGCTTAGAGACAGGTTGTCTTCATTATCGCCAACTTCCACACGGTGTTTAAAGGTGAGGAAAATGTCAACCAGGTTATGAANTCTCCAGCATTTACACAATAAACAAAGTTTGATTAATCATGGATAATTAAAAAAACACATTTCTTTGATNCGGTTCATCTCACAGCTTAAGTAAGATAAGTTCCTTAAGCAGTTGCGTTGATTTGCACTGTAGTATTTTTTTGGCTTTCACATCAAAAGCTTCAATAACCTGAAAATTTTTAATGCAATTTTCGGAATTGGGGGGAATTGCCCGCATTTCTCCCCCCTGGCTACGCGCCTGCCCTCAAACACGTTGTCAATAGGAAGAAAATTCTATAGAAATATCGTGCCACTTTTGTTGATTTGCCTCATCCCAGTTGGACGAATGTGTAAATTCGTTTGATCACAACCGGAAGTACTGCAGTTTTCCCAGCCAACTATGAAATTCGTAATTACTCTCAGGGGTGTACTTGCCCAGATGTGTGCTTTTCCGTAGTCACGTGCGGCAAAACGCGCTCCACCATTACTTGAAGTGAACCTTTGAAGATTTGTTGCCATGTTATTTTTACGTAATGAAGACCTACAGTAGAACAAACCGCTCGCAAGTTTGACCACCTACCTCTGCATGCATAGAAACGGACAGGAATGAGCTGCAAGCTCATCAGTGCAAACAGTGAACCCGGCTTGCGTGCAGCGCAAGTGTCATACTGGAAAATACACTTCCATTGCAAGCATTAAATCAATTGATTGGAATTGAGCTGCTGATTTCAGCTTTTCTAGAACGTTTTCGTTCTTAGTCTCAATTTCCAGGTTGGGGCAAACGCCCTTTCCCCCCTTCTACAGACACCCATGCCTGAAAGCAGTGTGACGCAGCCGTCAGTCAAACCAAATGTGGGTGCTGATTGCTGGATTCAGAAGCTACGCCATAAAACGCCACTAAGGTTCGCAACTGCTCGCTTTGAGAACCCTGGTGGTCTTGTTGAGATTTCGCAACTGGGTAATTCAACATTTTGTAAACCGCAGTTATAAGTTTCTGCTGAGAGTTGACATTTCGTGATTATTGTGTAACGTTCTGACCTCAAATTGGCGCCTCCCAAAATGCTGCGCCCGGAGGCAGATGTTCCCCTTTGCCCCATAGTTACGCCACTGGTTAACAGATCATCTCCACTAATTTGCTGTCTTTTTGTATATCCACATCGTAATTTTGCTAAAATGTCTTCATCTAAAACAGGGGTTCCCAACCTTTTTTGCTGCTCGTAACCCTTTGTCAGGTCAGAGCATTCTTAGTACGGCCAAAAAAATTTTGAGATATATATTGCTCTATAAGAGATATATAAGCTGCTCTGTGA
>JGI24022J15233_10011269_pt1 | contig 10191 bp, 5 predicted proteins | sample Ectturendosymbi2_FD_15233 | JGI IMG/M metagenome (IMG submission 15233)
GCATCATCAGTCCTGTAAATGTAAGACAAATCTTACAGGCGAAATGTTGGCACTTGAAAACAAGTAAAGAAAAACACACGAACTGTGGCTAGTTGCAACAACATTACTAAATATTTTTTGAAGCTAAAAGGCTGACCTTCCCAGAGCCTCATAAACCAGTCACTGCTAAGAAAATCTGCGTTGGAAAACGCGAAGGCATCTCAGAATTTTCGTACTTGTTTCACAATTAACCTTTCACAAAACAAACGGTTCTTAATTTCTGTTTAGGACTGAAGTCGTTACGGCGTTGGGACACAAGTCTCAATATTTTACGTAGAGGAATTGTTATAGTCCTAATGATATGTTTGTCAGTCCCGCTGAACATTCAATATCTTATACAAAGTTATTCAAAATTTTGAGCACTTGTTTGGGTTGGCCTGTATTGCATTTTTTACATCATTGATTTTTTTACATCTAATCATGATTATTGCTTATATAACGCTTGAAAGACCGAGCTTCCCTTCAACTTCCAAGCGTTATATAAGCAATAATCATGATCAGAAGTTTTGCTGTACTAAAGTCCATAGGACGTTCGCTATTTTTGCTGGCTGCCAAACAAAATCAAATGGAAGGATGCCTGGATCGCTTGTTTTCTTTGGCGTACCAAATTCATTAGCCCTTGTTTTGTCCAAAGGCCTAAATCGTCGACAGGAGGAAACCACCAGACGAACCTAACAATTATCGGAGTGGCACAAACAGGAAAACCTAGCTACCGGCCAAAGCCGTCATGAACGTATTTATTTATGGGTAGATTTAACCCTGGTAAGCAATGCACAAAGTTGCTGTAGACTTTATTGTGACCAGTACAGCCACAAATATCGAAAACATTATTTTATGAATGTTTCAGCTTAGTCATGAGCCATCATCAGGAACATTTTAAAAAATACAGCGGTGGCACAGAACAGTAGAAATACGGTTTTTGCAACACAGAACGTATTTATTTTTCTAGTCATTTTTGCAATACAGCACGAATGCCTTCAAACCTCATCTTTGCTTTCCTGTATCACTGTTGTATTTTACAGGAATGTGGAGACGGAAACTCAAATATCAGGCTCCGGGACCAGCTCCAGGCATCTAAATTTTATGGCTTCGGCTCAAACCAGTGGCGGATTAAGAAGGGAAACTGACTAGGCTACGACAAGGGGCCCCTATTCCTAAGCTGGAAAAAAGTGTAATATGTGAACAATACGCTGTAAATGATACCACTGCCAAGAGAGCCTCCCATTTTAGTCTTGCCTCGGGCCTCCAACCCTAAACGCAACACTGCTGTGAACCTGCGAAAATTTTGAGGACAATTGCCGAAAAATATACCGGTAGGGAACGTTTGGCAAGTCATTTCACCAACCGCAGGGAAGGTGTTGAAGCAAGTCCAAAGATAAAAATGAACCGGTACACACAGCAGTTATAAGGTAGATTTGCTGAAAGATCCAGATCTCAAAGGCTAGCTGTGGAAGTACACTGGGAAAGAAGATTTAAACATTGTAAATGCTGCCAGATCGCCATCAGAAATGCAATCAAGTCCATTTTTTCTGTGATATAATAATTCCGACAGACACAAAAGTTGATTAGCAAAGTTACAGTATATATTCACTCACACGTTTTGTGACATAGAGATGCCCAGGTATGGTAGACAGCAGAAAGATTCACCTAATTTTGTGTCTAGACTACCTGGGATTTTGTTTTTTTTGCAACAAGTCTTATTGGCCTTGGCATTTGTTCACTTGCCATCGGGTATGTTCTTGGAGTCTTCTTTTACAATGCGGGAAATTATTTGCGCATTTATTATATCACTGCAATGGGGACCAACAACCTCTCATGGTGATCAACTGCAATGGAGAACGGTCATTTTATAAACTCAAGGCGGTGGATTGAACAAAGGATCACCATTAGACAGAACAAGCTGAACAGCCTGATTCTAACAGTGTAGACTGGAGCAGGGGTCACCAACACGGTGCCCGCGGGCACCAGGTCGCCCGCAAGGACCACGTTGGTCGCTCGCGGGCCTGTTTTCAAAATAGCATAAGATGACGAGTATCGTCACCTAGATTAACATCATTAATGATTACATAATAGGTAAATTGAACTAAATTTTTATTTCAGAAATGTGTATCAAACTATAGTAGCCCTTAGCGTAATTGGTGCTCAAGAAGTAGCTCTTAGTTACATAAAGGTTGGTGACCCCTGGACTAGAGCATGAACGTCTGTGTGATATAAACACTACCAGTTTCACAAACAAATTTGCTATGGCAAAATATAGAAAATGAAATCTGCAGTAGGTTTGCTGCTTTTGACAATCGACTTGGACATTTATGCTGAGACTCCACTGTCTAGATATAGCGATGATCAAATTTGTAGATGAATCTGGAAGCATTAATTACTGTGTCTGTACTGTACTTCTGAGCTGTACAGTCAGGGCCGGATCTAGCAGGTGCGGGGCCCAACGCAAGATTTAGGTGCAGGGCCCCTGTGAGCATTGGTTTTATGACGTCATCGTGCTCAGTCAATCGCACTACGACCTTTTTGAGAAAATGTCCTGCATGAATATCAAGAAACACGGCAAATTATTGGAGATGATCTCTGTGTAGATGATATCTCAGAAACATCCTCTTCATTTAGATGGGCGTGGGGCATATCTCATGTGTCCCCTACGTCCATGCTTATGATTAATATGCTGCTGTGATAGACATTAGACAGTGTACCGCTACCACTTGTAATTAAGCCGAAAGTTGTAAAGGAAGCTCTGCAATGGAGATACGCATGGATGGCGGAACCTTTTTCAAATAGGGGGGCACAAAGTGCACGTCAAAATAACTGTAGAAAATTTTTGCGGTTTGAATTAGCAACTGTGACGTCACAAGCATTGAAATATGACGTCATTACCCAGGTTTTTTTAAGGAAAATGTTAGGTACCTGGTATGGACCTGATTTCTCTGATTGTAGGGACCCAATAATCCTTGATTCTAAGGACCCGATGATAATATTCTCTGATTCTAGGGACCCGGTTTTCAATTCTAGGGACCCGATTCGGGTCCCTAAAACACCTTTAAAATAACCTGCCATTACTACCTATACACAATATGAAGTTACAAATTACACTATTTTAGACAAAATTACACCACTATGAAAACGTATCGGTAAACCATCTGAAATTCAAATAGGCGGTCGCAGGGGGAGCCCAGGTTAACAGCGTCACTCGGGCTCACCATACGACTATTCTAACTGACTAAAACAGTTCGACGCCTGCGTCACTGAAATTTTCATTTGCTTTCATCCTTGCTGGCATTATTGTTGTTCTGTGACGTTAGTTACGTAAAAGTAAATGAGAAGTTCTCATGATAACTTCTCCATTGTTGAGTAACGTACGTCACAGAGCAATGGTAGCGCCAGTAAGCCCTCCGAGTACTAGGCTCATTCATATTAGCCCAGGTTGCTGGATAATTTTGATTCGTTTGAAGTTCTTCTCAAAATGGGAACTATCCATGGGATTGGATTTCAAATCGAATGTTCTATACAAATCTATTGCTTTAAAAAATATTCAGTCCAATATGAATTATGTTTTAAAAAATACTTAATTGCATAGGGCAGCTTGGGCTCTAATGTATGAGCCCGAGTAATGCCTGCCACGAATGATATGGCTTTATTCAGGTCACGTGCAACATGAACGTGAAAAGCCGGGCATAGAACGAAAATATATGAACAGTGACAAGGCACAAAGAAAAGAGCCCGAGTTAACAACTTAGTAAAGTGGGACCGGCCCGGTGGCACAAATACACAAAACAAGTAAACTCGCGTTCTCGAAGACTCGGGCTGAACCCAGTGGCGTGCAGACTGCTTGATTGGATGCCCTCTACCAAATTCTAGTATTGAGCAGTGGCGTAGGCTCATGGTGGTCATTGTTACTGGATATACGATGTTTGCGACGTCACAATGTGACGTCATATTCACATTTCCAAACCCACGTTTTGGCGAAGTTTGTTGACAAAACATGCATATTCAGGGACGCCGGAGCAGCAGTAGGGCAGGGAGAGCAATAAAAATGCTGAGAGCAATGGAAACTTATACAAAAAATTGTTACCAATTATGTTTGTTTCTGTTTATCAGCAATGTTCACCTCAAAAATAATAACAGAAATTATAGAAAATTATTCTGAATTATCTAGGTGCCCGAATAGCTGCAATAAATTTATTTCAGGTCGATCTTGATAAACCATGAAATTACCTATGATACTGTTATGAAAAGGCACCTCCGCCCCCCTTGCAGCCCTTTTGAAAGGGCAGAGGGGGCAATGCTCCCGCCATGCCTCCATTCTCCGGCGTCCCTGTGCATATTATTCTACACGCACTCTCTTTACTCGTTGTAGGCTACAACGTGTCACTGTAATGAAAGTCAATGATATGAGCGGTCTCCTGAGGCAGAGCAGTTCATAACTGCAAAAATATCCGGCAACGCGTTAAAAAAGGGAGTAGAACACATGCAGTGATACGTCAGCGCAGTTCACAACTGCAAAAATGCAAGGCTGCGCGAATGTCTCGTCAAATAGCAGTCGATCAGAATGTATGCGGCGCGGATGGCGCGCACCCAAGGTTGACAGTTTAAATTTGTAAACTGCACAATAATTGAGAATGCGCATGAAGTACGCAAGAAAAGTTTCGTTTTTTCATGTGGCTGTTATATCTACAGCTACTGGTGTGACAGAACAGAAACGGGCTTGCATGTGCCGTTATGATCTGTCCGCCTGAACTGCCAATTAATGACGAAGCTCGAAACGAAGCACAGGTGTGCGACGGTATTAGCACAAAAAGCGAAGCGGGAAACTACTGATACATCATAAAATCAGCTAAATCAAGCACGTTGAAACAGGACAGTTTTGAAGTTTGACTCATAAAATCAATTAAAGGTCCATAATTATCTTCAGGGTTGATGTAATTGGACACAGCCAAAAAAAACACCCAGGTGGTTTTAAAAAAGCTAACTTAATACAAACCAACAAAACCCACCAAAATTCCCACTCTTTTCCTTTGAATAACGTATAGTACTATGAAGTTAAAAGTAAAACAAGTAGCACATTTGTACAGTTAAGTGTTACATTTTTTAATGAAACAAAACGAACAGGAACGGAATGTGAAGGACTTGAAAGAAAGGGAAGAATAATTCGAACAGTTTGAGTAATTCCACTGGCTATCTTCTTCAGCTCTGTAAAATCGTTATATTTTAACCAATTTTCCTGCCTTCTCTGCATGCATCCAAACTCTTTCTGATTTTGGACCCTACCGAACCATATGTTGAAAAAATTCACTATATAAATGCTGAACTAGCAGGGCATGTGGGCTACATAAACCTGATGTGAAACGGCCGAGTTTGTGTGGGAGTGGCTTTTCTCTGTCTGCTGTGTGCATGCTTGCCAAACCTTACCACTTTGGAGTGAATTGACCAACAACACTGCGAAAACAAAAATGGCGTACATTTCTTTACCCTCAGATTTGAATGCCATAATAGGTATAAAAAGTTATTGTTGTGTAATTCTGAAAATGGTGATTTTACATGATGCAATAAAAACAATTCAGAATAGTGTTTTAGAAAAACTTTTGAAAAATCCACGAGTGGCAACCCATGGAAAAAATCTTTCCGATGCCCATGCATACAAACATGTAAAGCTACCAGGGACCGGGTTCATGGGGGGACGGGGGGGACATATCCCCCCAACTTTTAAACACGGGAGGACATAATATCTTTTGTCGCCCCCAATATTTTGTGATAAAAAATAATGTAGTTGTGCAAATGTCATGGTTACTTTACTGTTAGAAACGTTTCCCCAGCATAAAACCAGGGAATGAATAAGAAAAATGAAATTATCACTGGACTATCTGTTGTGGGCACAGTATACAGATTTACTATATATATTGAATTGTCATGATTGTTGATAATTGTTTTGGTTAATTTGAATTACCAAATCAGTGTGCACATAAACTTCGCTCAATCACGAATGCCTGCGCTGGTCTGTAACCTGCAATAAGAATACGGTTGCCATCAGGCGCGTAACCAGGGGGGACAACGGGGACAATGTCCCCCCAATTGCAAAGTTTTCAGGTTAATAAAATATTTGAGGTATAAGCCAAAGAAATACTTCAGTGCAATTCAACGAAACTGCCTCAAGGAACGTATCCTACTTCAGTTTTTAGTCGAATACAAACTTGTATCTGACCTTTTGTAATCAATGGCCCGCAAGTAAAACCAATTGGAGTAACGTTTTTCGAAGCTGTTTCTAGCGCACCAGCTTGCTGTATCCGGCCTAATAGTTACGTAAGCTTCATTTCGAGACCATCGCAAACTTCTTGATAGCCGTGGGTGTTTTAAATATAACCTATCCTTGTTTCCAGTGCCAGCGTAGCCTTAAATCAACATCGAAGATTTTTGTTCCTGCACAGTTTTTAAATTACATGCGTTAATATGGCGTTGAGATAAATGTTATGTCTTGAAGCTCAAAGTTCCGCTAAGAAACGATTCAGTTTCAAAGTCTTCTTCACTGCGCCATAGTCACTGTTTAGCAACAATAGCATTCATTCTAGATATTTATTTGTGATGACATGCATTGTGACGGTTCAATCACAATTATGTAGAATTATAGAGCCTTAACCATTTTCATACATGGTTTCCTTTTGCCTTGCTGGCGAGTAAAATATCAATCTTGTCAAGATATTAGATTCTGACCTACTGTTTGTAAACTCAGTGTTTCAGCTTTCATCTGATGTTAACTGCACCCACCCTATCCTGCAGTGAATAATTTGAAATCATTTAACTGCAACGAGAAGAATCAGCAGCCAAATCTAACGTAAGTAGCAAGGTGCTTTTTATTTTGTAAGTGCTCCAGGAATTGACACTGCCATTATCTTACAGATACTGAAATAACTTGCACAGGGGTGGATATTACAATTTATGGGCAAGCTCTCAGAAAAGGGCCCCAAAACATCGCCATTGCGAAAGGTGGATGTGGGATTACGTAGATAAAAGAGTTAAATTTGTTTCACATTTCAATTTATGAACTAAATTCAAGAGCATAATATACATACGAAGGAACAAAAATATGTAAAGTTTTGCAGCTGGACACTTGAAAGCTGCCTCCTTTGGCAAGTTTTCCCATAATTTTTGCTATATTTTGAAAAACATATGACTTGCTTCATAGCTTCTTTAAATGTGGCTCTAGAGTGGTACATAACCTTTTTAACTAAACAATGGTGCAAAGCTCTCAAGAGGAGGCACGGTATCTTTGGAAAAGAAGGCCCGAGGCGACTGCCTCGTTATCCTTCCTAATATCCATCCCTGATCGTTGAATATGTTTTGTTGGCAAAGCGTATGTGACTAAAATGAAACTAAATTGGAATTTTTTCCCATTAGGGCTTCAAGTTCCGCAGACATGTTATTGTATTTTCTAGAAGCCCGTGATGTGTACAAATTTACTTACGTGCAGTGCTAAGCTATCTTTACATGCAGCTGAGCGTGGTCTATAAGTTTTGCAACATTGTGGGTAAGATTGTGTTTACAGTTTAATGTCATTTTATATTTCAATGAAGTCAGTTAAATTTAGCAAAGTCTCATCAAACAATTTGAACGAAGTAAGTTCAAAGTAGCTAGAAAGGTTTAACGGAATAAGTTGAACATAGCCAAAAGATATTACGGATTATCAAAAATGCAAACATTTTTCAAAGGCGGTGAAAGACTCTAGCGTTTACGTTTATCACTATATACGTGAAATAATCGCTGAAAAATTAAATGAAAACGGAATCCATTTCTTATAATTTCTTATATGCGCGAAAGTTTTGTGGAAGGCCTGCTTCGTCGGGAGTCATTCCCTCACAGCAAAGTCTCTGCTCGACTTCGATTGAACTTGCTGAGTTGGTGCACATCCGAAGCGTGTAAATACAGTATGCGAAGCGCAATCGAAATGTCGGCCGCGATGATTTCTTGCTCAACTGCAATAGTGGCTGCAAAAAGCATCTGCAAATCGTGCGATTATAGCATTGAGAGGTTTACTAGTTTTATTTGTCGGAACGCAATTGTTCAAGAGAAAACGCCAGAAACATGCACGTTTCATGGTGCTTAAACTCGGTTGATGTTCAACCCCTACTAAAATTTCTGGCTATGCGCCTGGTTGCCACTGCTATTATTTACCAAAAGATCGCTAGTTTGTTTTTGATTTGATCTATGTGTGGTCTTGTGCTTTTTAGTAGCAGTATATTTTATTTCGGAACTGACCAAATTTCAATTGATTATCACAATTTTTGAGCATAATTATGTCCATTTAAGCCCAACTCTCAGAATTAATGTGGTTTTCTAGGAAATGCACTGCCAAGTGATGGATATCTAGATATAGCACTTACCACCACCATGGGCGTAGCCAGGGGAGGCACTTGGGCCATGTTCACCAAAATACATAAATTCCATAATGTGCCCCCACTTTGCCAGTTTCACAAAAGGTCGCACTACGGTTGAATGAACAAGATGACGTCATCGAAACGCAAACAATAAAGATTTGACTTCCCCAAAGTTTTTTAGTAAACACGGTCCCTGCCCGCATGCTTGCATGGAAAAGCTTGTTTCCCGGTAGATATTTTAGCGGTTGACAGCAGCAGTACTTGAAAACGCCCTTCTGATTGAACGGCCGTTAGCGTTTGAGACTGCTTTTTTCCTGAGATCTGCCGTCACGGCTTTCATCTTGTGTCTAAACACTAAAAGAGAGCGAGTGATAAAGACACACTGGTAATTAGATTTGCTTGTTGCTTTATACTTTAGGAATGAAACGCTAAACAACAAGCTCATGCTATTTTGAAATCTGTCAAAACAATTCTGGTTTATTTTGCAAACGCTGTTAACCCTTTTGCCCAATCGGACATGTTAGAAAAAATACTTGGAAAACTTGTAAGCCGTATTTTACGCAAAACGTTTGACTGCTTTGTTTTACTTCAACCAACGTGGATTTTCTGTTATGCTACCAGAACACCATTTGCAAGATTGGAAATAATTTGCACATCTCGGATCTATATGTTACGCCGAAAAGTTTCAGTATTAACGAACCAGAACTGTTGAACTGCGTTTCTGATAAATTTGACGGTGTGAGTTGAAGCACTTGGTACCCTCGGAACTGCAAAACTGTATCAGGCCAACGTATTCACGATGTTTGCTCTCAAATACTTGGCGTTCACCAACTGAAAATTGGTCATTTTCAACATCTTTTTTTGCTTTCATTAAATAACTTGAGTGTGGTGATACAGATTATCTGTCACATGCTATTTTTTTCCGACCGTCAAAGCCATATCTCGTGAAGAAGCTTGGGGTGGTGATGCACACAACCAAATACACTGAAGTCGAACCGAGCTGCACAAACTGTCATATTCACATATGCGTAAAAACAAAAACCAGGGTTACACATGTAGTGAAATGTTGAATCCAGTGCAGTAGTTATTCTAAGCATTCAACTCCTTATACGCAGCTTCACTGGCAGCAGTAGCCTATACTTCCAAGTCCCAACTGTTTCAAATTTGTTGATGATATTGACTTTTTTCCGAACTAAAGTGGGACCGATCGATCAAGTCAAAATCAATCTGAGCTAAATCTTTCCTAATGCTGCTGGCTCACCACAAACAACTCATGCAAAATCAACACAAAATAGTGAGAAGAGCAGTTACTACCATTGTGTGCGGTCGGAAGAGCTCTTGCGAAGTTTTCCTTTGGCCACCATTCACGTCAAAGTAATGAATAGTGGTAGCGGTAAGTGATGATAGCTCGCTGGGGCATCCGTTATTTTTTTCAAAAAGGAGCGGCGCTACAGCTATCGCTCTTGGAAAATTAGCTCGCAATTTTGGTAGCTCGCTACTGCCCACCTCTGTTCACAACACAACCCAGTATCTGGTGTATAAAGAATAATGAATGTTACACTGCAGAAAAACTTACAAAATATTGGAACCGTAAACTGGTTTACCCATGCGGCTCTTCATTCGTCACCTATTGAACTTGAGTTCTCTTTGCCATCCAACCAGAGCCGGATTGAAGGGTAGGTGGCCCGGGGCAATTTTTACTGGAGGGCCCCTGTGACGTAATTCATGTCGTCATCGTTTGTAAAAGTTATGTTTTCGCTGATTAGCAAGGTTCCCGTTTGTT
>JGI24022J15233_10011273_pt1 | contig 10190 bp, 7 predicted proteins | sample Ectturendosymbi2_FD_15233 | JGI IMG/M metagenome (IMG submission 15233)
GCAGATGACGGTGACGCTATTAATGGCAGGAACTTAATCGGATAACGACTCAGTTCACCTTTTGTTTTACGACGATGTTTCATAATCCTGGAAACAAATGAGACTTCCAAACTAGTGTTTAACTGTTGCAATAGTGCGGCCGCGAGAATACGCATGCTTGTAACTCGAGGTGCCAGAAAAGTATGAACTTTTACTCGGAAAAGGTTTCAGGTAAGCACGTAGTACACCTGTGTATACTTTCGGCTGCGTATCTGTCAGAACCAATTTTAAACGTGCATGATACAAAGTCGAGACGTTAAATAAGTTACTCCAGTCGGAGTATTGGTTAAGGTTTGACCTTGCTGACCGCTCAGATATTTTGAAAGATCGTAAATATTTTAACTAAATACCGAAATGGTCNTTAAGCCAGGATTCAGTTTATTTTGATGGTGGTAAAAAAGTGAGTTCTACTGTATTTTGAGAGACCGTTGGAAAAATTTGAGACCGTTTCGGTCTCTCAAAACACCTTAGAAAACACTGGTTCCAGTACTCATGTAGTTGTCCTTACGTACGCACTGCCAACCAATGCTAGAATGCTAAAAATCGGGGTACGCATTTACGTACGCACTGCCAGCCAATGCTATGTACGCACTGCCAACTTACGTGCGCACTGCTAACCAATACTAAAAGCGCACTACTAACCAATGACTGGATAATTTCAGGGGTTTTTTAACCTCCTAGTTACGAATGTGTTCTAGCAGTGTTTACTACCCCATTGCTTTGCTATATCGTGACAAAAAAGCTTCTGGAACTAGCTCAACAGTAAAGCTTTGACAAGTTTCACACTTTATAACGAAGTGTCAGCCGTTAATACTGCGCAAAACTACCACTTTTCCGCTTGCACTTGATGTAGTGCACGTTTGCTCATTACCCGAAGCTCATGACCAGAGGTGAGGACCGCAACAAAGACCGGTGAAAAACTTAAAGCTTGTTCCGATGATTTGGGGCAAAAATGGTGGCTTTTGTTAATTGTTAATAGGTGCGCGAATTTCGCACCTTGTGCCATTTGCCTGAGAACAAACACATGAATACTGTGAGACTTGATGCGACAGTAAAGTAAAACGACTTGCCTTTCAGTCGATTGTACAGCGTTATAAGAGAGAGGTTGAAAAGTGTTTTGCATAAGCACAAAAAACATAAGACGTAATTCAAGACTCGACTCTCAGCAAAAAAAGAAAAACAAAGGTACTTTTCATCAGTTCGGAAAAAGCTGAAATCAAAGCCGCTAAAAAGTGTTAAGATTAACAAAATGATGCGCGAGCAATAAACCGGAAATCGCGTTAAAACTAACTTGTTATCTGTTTTTTTGGCCTACCTTCTGTTGATCTTGGTTGTAGAAGAAATTCGACCAGTTCGGGTCAGTTTGCATGCAGCGCAACTCGAAGATTTCCTTCAAAGCCAGTCTCAGCAACGCAGCACCTATCTGTTGCAACAAACATCACGTGATCGTGGTTAGCCAATCAAACGGCTGAACACGAGCGGACAACAGCACTAAACGCAGTTAGCCAAAGCACACGCTGGTTTAAAACAATTGACCGAAGAGCAGCGTCTTGCTTTCAAGCGCAGTAGGAACGAAGATGTGCAGAGCACAGGCAACGCATCATCTGCCGCAGCATGTAAGAACGACTCACGTCTCTTTAGGATCAAAAAATAAGACAACGTAGATTTGAGTAAAAGCAAACGGCTTGAAAAATAAGGACTCGCGCATTCACCAATGTGCTTAAAACGAGTCGATAAACGCAAATTCACCAGATTTCGTTCATCCTGGTGCAGTTCCGCAGCATGATTGATGGGAATTCCGGTGACGAGCTCGGTGGTGAGGACGCGCTTTGAACTGAGTCCGGGTATTATTTCCGGTACGCCGTACAGCTCTTCATCCGCAAGTTTATCTCTGAGCGACGAAGTAGGACCGTTAACAACTTCAACATCGTTGTTGACAAGATTGAGATTGTAGTCCAAGCAAAACAGAAAGCATATGAATACCATACAATTGCACAAAATTAAGTCGCAAAAGAATAGAAGAATCGCAGCTCAATCTCCAGACAGCAACGTTTCGACGTTTGTCATTTGGTCTATGAAGCATCATTTTGAACCTGTGTTGTGGCATCTAACGTGAGCAGCGGTGAAACGATTACCGGTTTATAAATAGCTTCAATGAAAACAAACCATAACCTCCGTATGTAAGAAACAACCAATCTCTAGGGCATATTAAAAGTAATATGCCATCAACTCTAAGCGCAACTCAGAAAATAAAGCCATAATCTTCTTGAAGTGTTATAAAGTTCAGCTCCGTTAAGAAATTGAGTCGTTACGAAGACTTTTTCGATGAAACATGGAGTATGGTCACAATTCAATCATCCAATCCAAAAAATGATGTACATACCTAAAAAAGTTGGAGTATTTTGCTTCTCGTTCGTAATCACATTCCCAGGCCAATTCTTTTCTGGCTACGTCGATGAACTTGTCAATGTACATCTCTGCAAAAAATAATGACAACTGCTCGAAAATTTTACACAATCTGATAAATACTCTTTTCTACAAAAAGTCATAGCAGGTCGTTCCCTAAACTTTCATTTTCCTTTCAGGCAACACCTAAATTCAACAGCGTTGGAACAAACTCATTTCCAAACAGAAAAACATATTCGTGTCAAGTTGGCTTACATTTTCTTTAACGTGGAATTTGAAGTTGTTGAACAAAAAGGTTATACTATGCTTAAGCCACTACATTCTCTGAGCATTTGGTTTCAGTGACGTTCTGGGAAGTGGGTTGATTAGTAGATGCACTGCACAAGCTTCAAAAACGAAACCTATTTTTATGCTCCTCTGCAGTGACTCACAGCTCATCCCCAATCAGTAACTCAATTGACAAAATCTGATATTTCAAAATTTTCGAAGTTGGGTAGGTAGACCAAAGACTTGTGTTTTCACAAATGAAGATAGAAAAGACAAACAAGATCACACTAAGATGCAGCGCAACGCGAGCTGGGGATGCACTTTAGTTACCGATAATTGCCACAAATGTAGAAATACCGCTTGAATAACGTGTTCGACCTTTCCCTCAATCCTTCATGGCGTAAAAAAAAACTTCTTAAACATCATTCCCGCGGCGTACTTGTTGCCGACGTCTTGGCGAAAGCAGAACAGCGCTCATTCTTTCAGCAAAACCGCACAGCTCAGGTGAGCAATAAATCGAAACCGTTCCTCAAGCGTGAGCGCATCAGACGCAACAATCTTGGTGAGCCAGGGGCGGATCCAGCTAGTAACGTTAGGGGGGGAGACTTCAGTAATATGTGGTAGTCAAGTCTCGTAACGGCTTCGCTGCTGTAAGAGAGCGAATTATACTTCACAACACTGCTGTGAAAAAGCAATGGACGACAGAATGGCCTTAAATCACAAACAATGAGACAATTCGAACATGGCGAAAGACTTATTCGGAATTGATTTTGATGTGTTGTTTTCCGAGTTGTTCAAAATCATGATGAATAAAGTTACTTTCGTAGGTTTTACGGGGAGCGATCACCCCAATCGCACCACCCTGGACCCATCCTGTGGTGAACGGAGCAACGAAAGCGCTTGCGACAAAGGAAATGACGCAACAAGCTCGAGTCAATAGAAACTTTGGCAAATCTTAAAAAATGGAGCTGGCCATTGAATGAGATGCTCGCACTTGTCTGTATTTCGCGTTAACATCTTGCGCTGCTTTTCAATTCTGATCGATCAAAGCACGAACAGATATTAAATTCGACTCGGGTCAGTAAGTGGTTGCTTTGAACAAGAACTTGACAAAAAGGATCCGTGGTAACAATCACACTTTAAAACAATATCAACAGCAATTAGTTTCTATTACTTCAAAATGGCACACTGAAAGCTTCTCTATTCCCAATATGATCATTTTACAACATAGCATTCAGAACTTGGCCGCGCAACCAGTTATGGCATTCAGCATCGAATTCTGCGTTGTGGCAGCCACCATGAAGCAAAGAAGAGTCCCGCACAGCAAACAGGCAAAGATACAAGGGTGAGGTGAATGGCGCGGTGCTTTGAGTGAAAAAGTGGATATACTCGGAGGCTTGCGGGATCTTTGGTGAATGAAGACGTAAAATTCGGGCACGTCGAAGATTTTTTTGAGTTGAATGCTGGTCTCAGCTTAATAAATCGGGTTTCAACAATAGTAAATTAATAAACGTGGCCTTAACATGGAAGATTAGATTATTAGTTGAAATAAAACAGAAAAAGACAGATTACATAAGCGGCGCGCTGACCCGCGATTTCCTGCTATCGGCTTCTTTCGCGAACGCACGTGCAATTGACCCAAGAGCGAAGTTACGTAACCCGCGTATGAGCGGTGATGCAACGAAGCGAGTTTTCGAACTACACGCCGAGAAGAACAGCCAGTTATTGATCAAGACATACGCTCCGGAAATACGTTCCAAAACTTGAGCAGAGTGACCAGGTTGTCGATGTCGCTGTTGATGCTGTCAGCCACACCAGGGTATTGGATTTTCATCGCCACTTTTCTGCCGTCTAGTAGAACAGCTTTGTGCACCTGAAATATCAAGTGCGACTGTCAAATCGAACACCTCGTGCTGGATTGGAGACGTCGTCGGTGGTGAGAAAAGACAGTAGTTTGCCCCACTATGTTACCACAGCGAAGTGACAAATCACAGCTCAAATAATTTACGATGTCAATAGTCCCAAGCAAGTATGTTAGGATGAACGCATAACTCAAAACACCTAGATGGAACAACGTCCAGTCATATTGTGGCAGAGTTAGCGACACTAACATTTAAGTCCGACTTAGACATTTTCACCGAATGATAGCCGAACTACCGACAGGTCAGCACTGTATTGCACCATTACAACTCGTCAAAAGTTATTTTTGGCGCATCTGGTTTTCGAGGGTGATTACCAGTTCTTGCTGAGTTCAAACACAACAAAATGGTCGGTGATGCCTTTTTAATTGACCATAAACCGTTGTCATTCGACTAGCGCAGGGGTGGGGAACCTGCGGCCCGCGTAACATTCTAAATAGCCCGCATCAGAATTTGCGGTACACAAGATAGAGTATACAACGAGTCAAAACGAAGCTCCATAATAAGCAGGTACTTGCAATTCAATCTATAGACAGTAAGTCAAGAAGACACTTTTTTCCTCATAGTTAGATATAAGTAGAAATTTAGGAGGATAAAATTTTATTTTAATTGATTTTGCGGCCCGCCAGCGATAATGTACAATTCATGTGACACGTGATAATAAATAGGTTCCCACCACGGGACTAACGGAAGGTTTCGGGAATGTTTGGTACGACCAACTAAGTAAGTACACCAACATTTCTCTCAAGCACCATTCAAAATCAACATATAGCTACTTTAAAACTTAATGTGCAGTCAGGCATGTTTCTTATCATAATTGGAATCGGAGCGGCACTTGTTTTACCGTATCAAAAGCTTCAAACATTTCCAGTTTTATGTTCCAAACTTTATCCAGGGGTGCGCAGCCTACAGCACGCGTACGCCAAGCAATTTCCAATGGCACGCAGAAGCTCCGAGTTTCACATATCAATTTTGTTATGATTCACAAAGAAGGTATATTTATCTTGACTTGCATCAAAAATTTATTTTTGGCACACTGAATGATTTGAAACCTTAATTCAGCACACAATTAACAACAGGTTGCCTACCCCTGTTCTAGGGATATGTTTGGATGAAAACAAAATCTTCTTTCGTTTGTCACGATGTACAGCGGCCAATGAAACGATGAAGTGCTTAAAAGGCGCTGGGGATGTACAGGTTTGCTGAGGAGAATAACAGTTTTGCGGTGTCTTTTTCTCATGTTCTACTCTACAAGATAAGGTAACTCAAGATAAAAATGACCGATCAGACGCTAAGTAAAAGGGAAATATTTGTAAAGAATAAGTGGAAAATGGCTCTATAGCTTAGTACCAATTTTTACGTATTATACTTATAGCAGCAGTTGAGTATTTCGCAAAAAGCACACCTGTCCGATGGAAGCGGCAGCAAACGGCTTTTCGTCGAACTCTTTGACCAATTTCCTCCACTCAGCTCCGAATTCAGCCACCAAGACTTTCTGCGCCAGGAAAGCATTGTGATTAGACAAACTTAGTGATCCACAAAAATTCTGAACAAATGAAAAGTAAAAATCCCAGGAAAAGAACTGCTACAGTCAATCTAACCGGCTTTACATTTTGACTTCCAATCCCTTTTGCAAGGTCTTTAAAAAGGCTGTTTTTAAAATTGTAGTTGAAAACAACGGAAAATGGTCAACAAGAAAGGTTTATAATTTTCTCAAGCAACTAATTTTGAACGCCAACAATCGCCTACAGCCCGCAATACTAACAGAGGGCCGCTTTGGCGTCATTATGAGCTTAATTTTCCAAAGCATTATATCAACGCCATGAAGCAAATAAGCTTCTGTGATGTTTGCGCGCGGGAGGAAATTCTCANTTTTATTTTGTAACCAATTGGACCACAAGTTATGCACAACCAAAGNCCAACAAGCGTGAGCAACAACAATGCCATCGGCCTAAGCGTTGCCAAGAATACAACTGCGCAGAGCNGAAGCGTATGTAAGAAGATACAACATTGATGCTTTTTCGATCACCATGCTTATGTCGTGCACACTCCCCCGCAACAGCAAACTCAGCGATACCTTCATCTGCGACACAGGCATGAAATCAGCGCTCTGCCTGACCCGTTCAAACGCTTCGAGCAGCCGCGGATCAACGATAGTGTCGTCTGCAACAAACAAATAAAAGAACGATACTTCTCACGCTGACAAGTTACAAAATTAACATATCAACCTCGGGGATCCTGCAACAACAATGGGACAAACCTTCTTTAAAAACATGAAATGCAGTGGAAGATAAAAGCTCAAGAGTCCGTTACAATCGAACTAACTGAGGCTGTTGCTTCGTGATTATTACTAAACAACGGTGCTGGAAAGCAGTCAGTGCAGCTTCTTTGCTAAACAGCAGGCAGCAAACAACGAAAACTGCAACATACATTTCGGCGTTAAAATGGAATCGCACTGACTGCCGCTACTCTTTCGTCCGATTATAAAATCATGAAACCATCTTTGTATTTGAAGCATGCCGAGTGAGAAACAAAACTATCATAAAGAACCACACAATATCAGATTTCAGCACATGTTTTTATAAACACATATCATAAGTCAGTAAAATTTTCACAAGCTCGGCACATGCATCAATTTCTCCTTTGTAACCACATTTACCAAAATAGTTCATAAGTGGACTTCATCGCAGCAGTTGTTTTATGTCTTTCAGTCACAAACCACACTCTTAGTTCTTGTCATTAATACAAATAGTGCACAGAAATACATGTAGACAACTCATTCTCAAAAGTAAACTCTGAAACGGCCTCTACATGTATCTTTTTTTTCAAAATGACCCACCAGGAGACTCCTAGGACGTTTACACTACACAGCAAGGCTGGCAACTAGTTAGGATTTCATTTAGAAAGTTAAAGTCATTACAATCAGCAGGACAACCTTGGACAGAAGTGCTGTTATTAAAAAGAAAAGCAACCGTAACAAATGCCACACGTCAGAGACGGGATAGCAACATGGCCAATAAGTTGGTTCCATTAAGTTTCTCCATTCCACAGCAGCAAATAATGAAAAAATTGTTTTTAATACAATCTTCCAAAACATAAAAAGGCAAGTAACTTTGAAGGTTGCACTGTCACAGCATGCACCATCACAACTTTTTCAAATGTATGGTGTGAAAGGGATGCTGAGACACAGCAAATGTGATCAGTAACTTAATGGAACAATTTTAATACATCCAGTGAATGGTCCTCTTGAGATTCCAGATGTTATTTACAAATTTTTTATGTTAAAACAACATTCTTTAGCAGACTGAACAAATTTTCACGAAAGCTGTCACACCAAGCCCTCAGTTAATTAACAAACTTTGCTGCAAACCTTGCATACTCAACATCTGACCAAGCTTCAGTGCAGCACCACGTACTTTGCACAAAGTGCTGACAACTTTGGCAAGATTGGCCTCTGACAGAATAGGTGACTTGCTTCCAGTAGCATCTGATAAAACCATAGATTATGCTATGAAACCGATAAAGACTGACAATTATAAAAAGAAACCGCTTGTTAGACACTCAGAAGAAACCTACATAACATAGAGAGCCATATAACATAGAGAGCCATTGCTTATNCAAAATAGCAAACAANAACTTGTGAATTAAAGACTTGGGACAGCCCATGAACAGCATAAGTTGATGATGGCTGTTACCTTGATTGCTTTCAAAAAACTGACATACAATAACAGCATTTTTTTACAAAATTACACAAACGTATTGACACAAAAAAGTTTAGATATTAAAACTGCTACCTATCAAAGCTTGGTTAGATATACCATTAAAAATGCAGTACACAAAACAAGAGAAATATCAACTCAATGTCGATTTGAAAGTAAAAAATACAGCCACCCTAAAAACATTCTGTAAGGCACTAGCAATCTTAGCAAAACACAAAAAATTGCCAAGCAGGACACAAAAATAGAGAAACTTATAAATATATCTGGAGTGACCTTACCATCAACAGCCAACCCAACAGTCTTTTTTGCCCCATCAATCACTGTACCAGCAGCTACACTTGCTGCTAAACCTGTAAGAAAGCAAACGAAAATTAGAAAAAAGGTAGAACAAGTGTTTGCAATATTGAGTATTAAATAGTCAATATGCAGTATAGTCAAATGGGGTAAAAAAACAAAATTTATAAGTTTGCAATATCTCTAAAACAAGCCACGGTATTTTCTTGGTCTTTTGATAGAATGTAACCCCCATGCCAAAGGATATTGTGACATGGAAATTTTTTTGTTATCTTTTCCCAAAGAAAAATTATAATAAAAAACACTATTTTTTTACCCAGGCAAAGGGGTAAAAAAAGCTACTGCTTATTCATCCAGATTTGCTTGTATTCTGTACATAAAAAGTAATCCACATTTTTGCACAAACATTTAGCCATGATGTAGACTAGCAATAATTTATTCACAGCATGCTTTCATGCAAAAACAGTAGATGACTATGATCACTTCAGTTCAAGCAGTCTTGAGCAGATCATCAGTAATATTTTCCAAACTTGCAGGGGATAGCAAATTTTTTGGAAACCATGCTCCCTCTTAAAAATTAAACAAGCCTTTCCACTGCCTGCAACTGTAAGTATTTTCTGGTCTGGACCATGAAAGCAATACTTAATGCATGGAAGAGAATATCCAGGTCTTTCACAGTGGGCCAAACCCATAACAAGCGACTTGTAAAAGTTGTGCTCACTTTTGTGCAAAAAGTTTATTTCCATACTTGTTGGTGTTTTACCATCGACATCCTCAATAAAAACTTTTAAAGTTGTTCCCAGTAGTCGGCTTTGAGGCTTGGTCAAAAAACAGCATAAATTTTCTCGTATTTACTCCTCAATCATTTTTACGTCTTCAGCTTTACTCTTATATGTAGTACTTAGAAAACTTTAACTGATTACTTAGTGGTGCATTGGTAACTGGTTCAACAAACAAGCTCCTAATCTGAATCGACTTTCTCTTTCAACTCGCGTTTCTTCTGTTTCTCACTTTGTACTTAAAAAAATCTTTCGTCTCTAATGACTTTTCCATGCATAAATATTGTCTTTTTTGTTGAGTGAAATTGCAAACTGGCCTGCTTTCAGACCTGAAAATAGCCTCAAGAGATGCTTCACCGTCTTGAGGTGTATACATGTGTCAAAAATATTTTTTATCTGGTAAAGAAAGTCTTTGCATGATTTTAATCTAACTAAATGTATCTGGTTCTATCAATTGCTGTATGTAGTTAAATACTATTTTCTTCTTATCTGGCCCTTCTTAACACTTTGGCGTCCGCTAGGATTCAGGGATTTTCAGAAAAAAAACGCCTAAACGCACGTGGCTTTGCGTGGGAATTTCTCCAGTTCAGTGTGCTCTACAGACCAGGTAAAAGTCTCAAAAGATGCGGCAAGTCTGCTAGTCTGCACTAGAAAAAAAATTTTTTGCTTTGGGGTGCGGGTTTTTTGTGAGTGACGTCATAAGTGGAGGACTTTTAGGCCACCTTGGCCCACTTTGCCTGGCCCTGGGTGCCAACCGTTAGGTGGTA
>JGI24022J15233_10011276_pt1 | contig 10190 bp, 8 predicted proteins | sample Ectturendosymbi2_FD_15233 | JGI IMG/M metagenome (IMG submission 15233)
CGAAGAAGCGTTTTTGACTAATTGTTAGCATAAGTTAAATTTTAGCATCTTTAGCGAGTAATGTGCAGTACAAAAGTATTTTGGCGATGATTTCTAATGAAATCAAGTGTCATGTCAACATCTGTTTAGGTCTGGTGGGGGGATGCATCCCTTGCATCCCCCTGTGTCCGCGCCTGTCAACGAGGAGGAAGGGTGTGCATGTTGAGGTTAAAATTGTTGGGTCGTTCCCTATGTTTGATACAGACATACGGTCCAAGCAGAAGTGCACTGTGCGCGAAATTCGTGTAATAAATTAGCTATGCCCAGCGAACGATTAAAACTAACGAATCCACGGTCATTTCGGGATACTTCAATGCACACGTTGTGAACGGTGCCGGTCTAGGAAAGGGTGTTATTGGCCGACATAGTGACGCTGACGTTAACAATACCNGTGTCAAGCGAAATTTCTGACCTGTCATTGTTTCTCAGTTATTTTACTTCTCANAATAAANAAATTAAGTTTGGCAATGACTTTTTTGATGTGTGTTGTGTAAATTAAAACATTCTGGTTAGATGTNAGGTACCCACAACAAGCTATAGTATAGGAATAACCTTAGCCACTGGAAAATTTTGGNCTTATCCTTTTACCTCAATGATTTTTCTTTTTCTCACCCTAACCCAAACCCTAACCCGACACACTAACGTAAACACGAATCCCTAAGCCCTAATAATCAGTTTTCTCAGTGTATTTGATATGTAGAATATTGCTTTGTGCATGCGCACAAGTCGTGAAGTGAGAAATTTCGCAAGTCAGAAATTTCGCTTGACACCGGAAGACTACTGCTGCCAATGTGCTGTAACAACGCATGCATCATCAACACTTTCTTCCAACACAGAGATGTGCACACGTACACCTGGTCTAGAGAATCTCTGGGCCAACGGTCACTCGTTGATTTCTGCATAGTTTCAGCTGACTTGTTCCATTCAGTGTTGGATGTTCGTGTTAAATAAAAGGAGTGCAGAAATGTCAAGCAATGACCACCTGCTGGTCTGCAACAGCATCTGCATTAGCCATGAAGGCCTTCACAACGTACAGGGCCAGGAGACCCTACCGAAAATGTGGGAGGCCCTGCCGGACAAAGATGTAAAAAACACTTTTGCGGACAGTGCATCGTCTTTGTTTCGAGAACTCCTGGAATGCACAATGGACGTGGAGGCAGGCGCGTAGACAGAGGGGGGAAATGGGGGCAATTGCCTCCACCAATCCAAACGTTGAACCAAACTTTTTCAGGTTTATCAAGCTTTTGATGTTTGAGCCAAACAAATCCTTCAGTGCAAATCAACAAAACTGTTTAAGGAATCTATCCAACTTCAACTTTTAGTTGAACCAATTAAAGCGGTATACAGTAGTTTGCCAATTGTCCATGATTAATCAAACGTTGTGCATACTGTAAATGCTGGAGAATTCATATCATGGCTGACTTTTACCTGAGGTTTAAGCTCTGTGTGGAAGTTGGTGAGAATGATACGGAAGTTGGTGAGAATTAATAGAAAGGAAGGGACAGGTTGATACTGATGCTCAAGAAACAAGTTGACCTTCCAAGTATAGTTTCAATAGTCAGTTATAATACTTCTTCTCAAAACTAAAATTATTTGTGAAAAAATCACTTGTGCAGCGTTTATTTTAAATCCAAAACAATTTTATATGACCCAAAGAGGCCATCATACTTTTTATTTTTTTTATTTCAAAAAAAATTTTATTTCAAAATCAATGGAAGTTTGTTATCGATTAACCCTGTAAACGTGCATTTGTCTTTATCGTCTATACTTATTTTGCTTTTGCAGAAAAAGAAAATCTCCACCACCAGAGGCATCAATTGCTCTCTTCTTCATCTGCATTTTCTTTTTCATGCGACTCAGGTAATGGCAGAGTTACAAATTTTTTTCGTCGGCACAGTCAGACAGTTGCTGCATGTGGTCCTTCTGAAACACTACTAGGTTTTATGTTAACTTGCTTTGCAATCAGAAAAATTGCTTTGCAATTTTCATTCAACTTGATTTATTTCTGAGATTTAACATCTTCGCCATCAGTTGAAGAATCTCTTCATCCTAACAATATTCATTGTGCGGTTTGCTTACGTAACGAAGCTTGTGCGTGAAGATTTGTTGTTTGGTGATTGTATTTTATAGGTAAAGGTGATGTATGAAAATCACCTGTGTGCATAAAATTAGAGAGGGAACGTTTCTGAACGTAAGGTTCGAAGTGAAAACGTTTTAAACTGTTTGAAGGTTTACCACTGGTCTAGAAATAAAACAATGCTTTCGTTCGAGAAATATGAGCCAAACCACAGTTTAACTCTATTTACGAATAATAAAGAGTACGAAAATTCCGATTTTTTCTAGGTTTTTAAAAACAACAATGTATGCTTTGAAAAAAAATTAACATTACTTTTATGTTATTTGAGTTCTTAAAAATACCGAAAATGTTATTGTACCTAACGAAACTCAAATTAACAACCCAGACGTTCAATGTTGTAAAGGTAGTAAACGTGAAATAAATTTTGATTGATTAACATTTGTGCAAATATATAGGAAAATACTTTTATGTCAAGTTTATTCCAATGAAACAAGTTGTTTTACTCTGAAAAATTTTGCATTAAAATTGGAAAGAGACTATAAAAGAACGTAAGTTTGAACACAGCTGGATACGTACCTGCTTTTGTTTTCACGAAGACATCAAAACTACGACAAACAGCTGAGGATGGTTTCGATTCCACATTATCAACTATAGTGTCTAATATCAAGCTCAACATTTCATGCAATTGTGCCTTTTTTTCTACGAAAGCAAGTGCCGCAGTTCTGTTTGTAACGTCAGATAAAGCGCAATGAAGCATTGTTCAGAAATTAAGTGGAAGTATCCAAGTTTGCGATAATTCAAGGAAAATGATTACAAAATAATTATAGGACTTTGCTGTGCTTAAATGAATTGCGAGGTTGTTCATCTGCATCTTCAAAAGATTACAATTTCAAGATGTTTATATTTGACAATTTTCCCTGTCTGTACATCACGAATTAGGTTACTTCGTCAGTGCTTGCGCAGGTACATGGTGCAGGCATATATTAGTTATAACTAAGGTGCAGGTTGGTATGAAAAACACACGAAATTCCTTAGAAGATCACTTGTTTTTGAAAAATTGTGGTATGTTCCTTCTTCCCAGGAATTTTAGGCTGGTTTAGAAAAGACCTAATTTTTACGTTTCAGGGCTAATGGTTTCTTTGCTGATGACTTGTTGACAGGACCACACCAAGCAGAATGAGATAGCAAATGCCATAATTCATTTTGGCAATTCACTGGCTGCAAAAACGCTTCTTATATAATATAGTTGTTTTCCATATTTTTTGCTTTATTCTTTTTATTCCATGTCGAGGTAAATCTATTTAAGCATTATTCATCATGTTTTATGAAAACGTGCACTACACAATTAATACTGCAAACAGTGAGTGGTAAAAACGAATTCGTTGAAAGCCGCAATATCAATCTAATCTTGTAACGTGCGCAAAATGTACATTTAGATTTTGTTGGAGACAGTGTATATGTTTATCCCTTTTGTCTTTGTAGCACTAACACCAGTGTCAGAGACTGAAACCTCAAGCCTCCAGACTTTCAGACCTCCGCTGCCTTCAGCGGTGATTATGGTGGTTGGAGGGGAAATGTCTGTACGGAAGTGCAGTGGCGTGAATCTGGTGACGAATGAAACCCGATTCTTTCCGGTTGGTTTTTCTTTTTAGCCAAGTTAGAATAGAAATTCCAGGGTTTTAATTTCCTTTTGAAAAAAAGCGCACTTACTGTTTGCCATTTTATGTGTGCAAATTTCGGACGGTACAAGATTTTGATAAATCAATGCATAATGTANTATTCTTTGNGAACGCGCTGAAACGTACAACAGTCGTTTGTTGTATCCAACAAGCAAATATGAAATTAGTCAAGGTCCCACTGGAACGGAAACACGCATTTGCAGTCTTTTTCGGAACTGAAGCAGCGCATCATCCCTTGGCCAGTGGCAGGGCCGCAACCATCTATAAATTTTTTGGGGAAGAGCAGAAGTTGTTTTTGGCGACGATTATGACGTTATTGATGTGCAGTCAACCATGATGTCACCTTTTTGCTATAATCAGCTTACCGATTACCAGTTAAAAGAGAGGAAATGATAATAAATTCAGTAAAGTGTAAGCTCCTTCATGATTATTGCCAATCCCACATACTGTTTTACCAAAAGCTTTTTGTTAATGTTTAGCAGTAGCTTTTTTGAAGTTTTCAGATGAAAAACCATGAAATCCATCAATCTTAGACATCAGTTAATAAAAAAAAACAACAGAAAAATAGATGACACATTACACAAATAACACAGAGAACAACATTCATACCGACCAAATCATTGAAGATTTAATTATCAATACGTGAAGGATGGAACAGGGCTGCAGCATGCCAGTCCACAGGAGTATCCAGTGGGGCCAAGGGGGCTATGATCCACAAAATATCTAGCATATCTTGTCATTTGTGTTTTTGAGAGGCGATGTCACAAGCAAACTACTGTTGCTAGTTTAAAGTAAAAAGGTTTGGTCCCAAAAAAAATTTTTGAACTGGCTACGTCACTGTGCCAATCATCCAGATTTAAGTATGAAAAAACTAAGTATGAAAAAAATGAAAAAAAATACCAGTAACTAAAACCGAAAAAAGAACAAGATCATTAAATCACAAATGATAAATTGCAGAAGAAATTAATCTGACGAGGATGGTCAGGCTCTGGCTTCAGCCAATGATAATCAAGATCGATCAGGAGTGTGGTTCAAGGTTCAAACTACCGTGATTCAGCGGTTGCGTTGTACTTGCTGGCGGTTGGCAGCTGTTTTGAAATGCTCGTTAAACCTTCCATTCAGCTCTTGAATTAGACCATCAGCATAGGCTACATATATAGCCACAGCTTGCTGGTAATATGTTTCAACATCGTTTGTTTCGTAGTTTGCTCTCGGTATTTGGCGCCTAACTTTTCTCGGCACTGGTAAAGGAAAACCAGACAGCTTGTCTGTCGTCTCGAATATTTTCTTAAAATCCCCACAAGCATTTTCTCTATAGTCACCTAAAATCGGTTGGACAGAGCTTATTTCATTCGCACATTTCATTAGATCTTGTTGTGGACTTTGTTAGGCTTTTGAAATTGGCAAAAATAGTGTTGAAAATCTGGCACAAACCCACAAAAAATAATAAATTTCGGAGAAGGCATAGCATAAAAATACTGCGATGTTTTGGAAGCAGCTGAATCATCTGACCACTCTGTCATAAGCTCAAGCGTGTTGAATGTGGTAGGAAACATATCTAAAACGTTAATCAGGGAATCGCGGCGTTCTACCCGCCGAGTTGAACAAAAGCTTGTAAGTGTTTTTCTTTTCCTCCCATTACCGCTGGTGCCAATACTCTGCTGCAAAAGTTGCATACGTTTTACAGAAACCCTTATAAAGTTTGTCAAATCTACAACAGTATTTACACAGTTGGCGATATCAGACGCTGTGGCAGCTTTAGCAATAACGAGATTAAGCACGTGCGTTGCAAAATGCGTGTGCACAGCGGTTGGGTACTGCCTTGTAACAAGTGTTTGTACGTACACCATTAATGTGCCCTTTCACTGCTGCACAGCCATCATAACCTTGACCTCGCATTTTATGAAGATCTCATCCATGTCACGACAGCAAATTCAACATTTTTGTTGCAATTGCTTCACCCGTAGTGCCTTGCAACTCTGTAAAACCCACGAAAACTGAATGGATTTCCTCGTTTTTACAAATCGTGGGACAAAGGACAATGGATATTTGCTCTTTGACTGCTGTATCTGTCTTACCATCACAGAAAACACTGAAAAATCATGATGAATTACCATCCTGTACGCTATCATGTCTCATCAACTTTCCAGTAGCATCAATAATTTCAATTTGCATTTTCCAGCTCAAGTAATGGTCATTGTATCAGCTGCTTTATAAAAACCATTCACAAGTAGCACCACCTGCTTACAAAACGTAGTCGAAGAGAAGCGCAAAAATTTCCGTCGTTAAAATCGGGCTCTTCCAACGACAGCGTACCGAAGTCTTGCGTTCTTCGCAGTGCTATGCCTTGCTTACCACAGAAATGAATAGTTTGTATAATTGGAATGAGACGCCTGCGATTCTCTTCCACTTGTTTCTTCCAGCCAGAGTTCATTTGCACCACAACGTTCACATTTTTTCCCTCGTCATTATTCAAAAAGTTGTCCGCTTGACACACTGCGTGCTTGTGGTAATTTGTAGCATAGTGGCTTGTGCGAATTTCCTTAAGATTTTTGCATTTGAACAAAGGTTCTTTACCAAAATTCCTGTAGCAACATGTTTTCCTTTACCAGTACATTGACTTTCAGAAAATAAGACGAAGTGCACACAGAAAGCTCTTTCACTTTTATGACTCCAACTTAATCATGGATATCTAAGTAATCCTTCCTGATGTACCTCTTTGTTTTCCCTGGACTACGCTTGGAAATAGGTAGTTCTTACCCGGCTGCCACCTAGAAGTTAAAAGAGCATATATTTCTCATTGTTGCTTGTTTTCCTTCCAGAAATCAAGCCAGTGTCCCACTTCGAAAACCCCTTTTGTGCGATTTGCGTATCTGGTACAATTTCAACAGCTTGCTCAACATCAGCTTCACTTCCTATTGTATAAATCACTTATTCATTGTTTAAGAGTAAGGCTGCATTTTCCTGTCCTACAAGACTGCTTGCTCGAGCTCGCCATACCAAGTAATGTTGACATATGCTTCAGTGCGAAACATAACAATGTTGACTGAAAACCACGCTGTAGCAGTAGCCTCGATTGGTAGCCTGTGGGTTCCTGCGCTGTGGGGTCAAATTCACAACCACAACCACACTTTCACGAAACGGATGGTTTCACTCCACAACTACCACCTCAAAACTTGTCTCCGGTTCTGTGTTTGGAGGTTTCAGAAGCGTGGTAGGCTACATTTGATTGGCTAATTGCTTTACCCTACATGACGCAGCACAAACATATGCGAAAAAGTTGTCTTGAGAAGTTCACGTAGAAGTAACGCAGTCTCAAGAAATAGCTTTTGTGTGCAGCACTTCAACGCCATCATGTTTGAAAAATCTTCGGGGGGACAGTTGCCCGGTTTGCCCGTTCCTGGTTGCTGCCCTGGCCAGTGATGTTAGTGTGCTTTGGCTGAAATGTACCAGTGCTTCCCAACCTTATTAAGCACCCAACATGAAAGGAATATACAGTATTTTTCAGAACGCAGCGGCGAGCCCACTTAAATTTACTAAGAAACTCACGCATGTTCAATAGAATATGAACAGCTCGTGGCACCTGTGAGTACTGCATATGTAGCACACCGATTGGAAACCATTAATATTACCACCTAATTAGTTCAGTTTTGATACATTTCTTTGTGGTACTCCATTCGGGAGTGTCACGAGTGGTCTGCGGCGTCCGTCTCTGCTTGATTTCGCTGATACCATCAAATTAGTGCGTGACAAGTACGTTTCGCTGATTATTGGCGGATCGCTGAACACGCATCCTTGTACAAACATAAAAAGTTTTGTTCTTAGCAACGATGTACGCAATGTATAGAGATCATGAAGTATCAGCTGAAAGTTTTCATAGATTATCAAGCTCAACAGTCACCGATGTAGGTTGATATTTTCTCATAAAGAAAATGACGCTGTTAATTTTTTAATTTGTATTTTATTGATTCTTGTCAAGTGAATCTCTGTTTGTCAGGGTGTACCCTTTAAGAGCCGCAAAGCCACCATATTGCCAGTGACCTTGTTCAGCCATAACTCAGCAACAGATAGAGCCATAACTCGGCAGCAGATAAAGCTGAACAAACTCTATAAAGACGCGGAAAACTTTCTACAGGGATATTCAAATTTACGCTTTCGACGCCTTTTCATCCCACTAGTTGTGCATCATCAAGTTTCGTTTTATGAAACAAAAACAATTTCAAGTTCCGTTAACAAGAACAACCAATTCCTGATTTAACGACCAATTCCTGTAGTTTCAACTAAAATATATTGGGAAGTTTTGAATTTGAGATTTTTTGTGGGTGACGTCGAAATTGGGGTAAGTTAAGGCTCTTTTGGTTCATGCCAATGGGCCCTCGGCCCCAACCTCAAGTGCCATTTTTGTCTCTGTTTTTTTATACTTGAAATTAGGCTAAAATTCGCATCTTTAGAGCCTTGGTTGACTATCTAGCATTTGAGGTTCAAAAGTTATGGCCAAAAGCCAATTTTTGCATAAAGTAATTTTTTTTAATTTGCAAAAATGTGTTTTTTGGCCGCAACCTTTGAAAGAAAAGTTTTAATTAGTTTTAATTAAGAACAGAGACAAAAAATTGGCTCCTGGTTTTGGGGCCCATTGGCATGGACCAAAAAGACTAAGCCTACCTTTATTCTGACTTCACCCACAATAAATCTCAAATACAAAACATCACAACGTTTTTACTCGAAACTAGAAGACATTTCGCATCTTTAGAGGGTTGGTCACCTCTCTATCTCAATCTGCTGCCGAGTTATGGCTGAACAAAGTCCCTGGAAGTACTGTGGCTTTCCGGTCCTTGAAGGATCTTGCTGTTTCTCATATTCAATGGCGTTTGTATAGTGCCTTAATATTGTACGCTATTCTAAGATAGTTGTTTCTATTACAATGATTTGCCCTCAACTGCAGTGCCAGTTTGCACTGCATAATCCACGTACTATTCATTAAAAATCTGTTTTGGATACAATCGAACTACGTTTTTTTGTAAACAATAAGTTGTTTCAATAGTACTAGTGAAAAGCTTTGTGCTCCAACCAAGGTTAAAGACAAATTCCTTAAAAACAATTACAGTTCTTGCAAATAAGATATGTTTCATTCAAAATTACGAAATACGGATCAGTATCATCATGCGGAAAAACTCATTGTTCTGTAGCACTGACACTACGATTAATCTACGGTATGCACCTTCAGAATTTTCAAGTTGACAGAGTGGGAGCAGTTGCCGCAAAGTTTGAAAACAAGGTGTATGTGATGGGGGGATTCAACGGCAATGATGATGATTCTGCTCATGATTCCGTTGTTGTGTTGGACTGTGAAGATCCTTCATCAAACTGGTCACCCACCTCACCCATGCCAAAAGCTCGTGCTTTCGCTGCATGTGCTGTGCTAAATGGTACGTACGCAAAGCACGTTTCGTTTTCTTTTCATCCCTGGACTAGTTCCTGTTGCTTGTTGTCTTTATGTACTTCGATTATCCGAAAATGAAACACACGCCATTCCATATCCTCGGTTTAATAATTTTTGATGCTGTGCAATGTGAGTCACAAGACAGTGGACACAGAAGAAAGTACTGGATTGATACAAATGGCATTCTGATCCTCATTTCGTGAAGAAAATTTATCAATTTTTAAATATTTGAATGAAGACTTAAAATTTTCTACTGCAACTATAGCACTTCCGGGAAACGCTTTGAAAACCTTCATTTGTTGCAGCCACAACGCTGCGTCGCGTTGAGCCTCCTAACTAAAGAGAGAGTCGAACCGACGACTGCGTGGTGAATCACCACACATTGATGCGTATTTTCAATCGGTTCAGGTTCCATTTACGTCACTGGTGGAAAAGGCAGAAGCGGAAAAGTACATGATGAATGTTTCAAGTACGACTGCAAATCAAATAAATGGACTAAACTTCACAGCATGCGAAAACCGCGGGAAAGGCACGGCATGGTGGTACTAAATGGTATGCAGGGTGTATTCGTTGAATAATGACAGCTGCATGTCTGCGCTTGGAGCAGACACAATGCAAGGCTTCCCTTCTAGGGGTGGCTAAACTACGGCCCGCGGGCCGCATCCGGCAAGCCGACCAGTTTTATCCGGCCCATCACATACCTTGCATATTTAATCAAGCACCACGTTTCTGACTGTGGACAGCAGTGCAACAGCATTGGATGGTTCCTGTCCCTTGACTTGTCTGTCACAGCAGCATTTAGCTACAAGCAGAGCTATAGAAGTGTCAACAAAATGGTATGATTTTATTATTATTATTGTACTACAATATATTTTAACAACCTATTTTTGCATAGATTACGTACATTGCACTGTATCTGGCCCTCCAGCAGCCAGGCAGTCGCAAATTCGGCCCT
>JGI24022J15233_10011281_pt1 | contig 10188 bp, 8 predicted proteins | sample Ectturendosymbi2_FD_15233 | JGI IMG/M metagenome (IMG submission 15233)
TCNGACAGCCACTTGGCACAGTCGTAGCTGAAGCTACCTATAGATGACAAAATTGGTCGTAAAGGCATATCAGGCTTATGTATTTTAGGAAGAAAAAGCTTTAATTGTTCTAAAAACATTTATCGTCATGTTGGATGCGAAAGTGATCACGAAAGCTTTATGACGTTGTAATCTGGAGAGGGCACAAGTTTGGGCAAAATGTCCAGTTTAGGAGAACAGAATCAAAGTACTTGATTTCTATATAGATGCTGGCATTTTCAGTGCACGTCACAAAAATGCTTCTAAAAACATGTTTCAACCTTTGAAAAACAACAACGCAAAATCAGAAATCAATCAAGCGGAACGTTTCGAAAACAGCTGCTTTCAACTTTAACAAAACTCAAGAAGTGATATTTCAAGCTTCTTTAATGATCAGCATAGTTTATTTTTTACTGAACTAGCTCGAATAGATTTTAAACGTTGCTCCATATTACCAATATTGTACTTTTTGCGATTCAAATCTCCTGGGAACGTTAACTCAATCACAAACAAACAAGTCAAAAACCAGTCAAAAGATCTGCTATGTGTCGATAGCACAAGCCTCAAAAAGTGTGAGAAGGCTTAACAAAACCACTAGTTTGAGGAATAATGGAGCGTTGGATCGACTGTAGTATTGTGAGCTATGCAGAGCAATGCTGAACAATAGACTGAATTCATAAATCCTCTAAAGAATTTTCTGAGCCGAAGAGTTCAATATAACAGCAGACCTTTCTCAAGTAACCAATATTTGCTTCAAACAATGGTCTACCGGCTTTTTCGAAGGAAGAGAAAGCGAAAAGGGCCTGCTCTGCCTTTCAGCACCGTGTACCAGAAAAATGGTTAGACGTCTCAGTTACTTTAAAACAATGTTTACTGTCGCTTAAAGAATAAACTCAGCTACATAGTACATTCTGTACTTCCAAATATGTGCAAAGCAAAGGAAAGTAGCCGACAAAAATGTGAAACCACTCGAAACAAAACGAATGTAGGAAGTTTGAAAAGCTACGTATTTTTAAAAACAGCCTGATAGCAGAATCAAAAAACACACGTTAATATTCTTGTTGTAATGTCGCTCCAGTCTAGACCTTGCATATTTAATAGCATGCAACCGTTGTTCGGTGCGTCAAATATTCCTACATTGCAAAAAACGAGTGGAAGTGATAATTTGTTTTAGAAAAGCAGTTCACATAAAAGCAGTTGCGTATCCAGAACAAAATTGGGGGTACAAAAATTTCGGGTGGTCAAAATGTTTGACTTTAGGCGAGCAACAGTATTTTTGTTCAGGATGCCGTTTCTCAAAGCGCAAAATGACTAGATATGCTAAAAATTTGGAGGAGGCATGGCATCCTGCCCCCGCTGGCTACGCCTATGCATAAAGTGTTACTTCAACAGAACCCTTTGAAACATGCATAGACCACCGTACTTGAAATCTTTGAACGGCAACCTTTCAGTGACGTAGAAGAACGGGACGCAGTGCCAGTTGCATCTTGATGTGCTGCCGTATCATGCTGTAGGTAAAGGTCTGACAAAGACTATATTTGTGAGCGTTACAGCAAAGGGTAAGTGATAAACTTTACTGAACTTGATTTGTCTTAAGCTCAATTAACTTTTTGGCCTATCGAAATGCACCATTCTGACTTTTTGGGCTTCCTTGCCTGTTGCAATAAAAGCAAAACCAATAAGTGTTAAAATGACTGCATGCACAAAGTGATATAAAGTTATACTGTGAAATGATCATTGCTCACCAGGAAAGATTTTAGGGATCCACGATAATCAATTCTATTTTAAAAAGGATTGCATTGGTGGACATGACCCAGTTGGCAGCCTATCCAATGCTGCTGATAGGTTCAGGAGTGTGGAGAGGGGGGGCTGACGAGGCGATGATCCCAGGCATCCAAGGCAGGAGGCATCCTAAAGAGTGAAATTACAAAAATTTAAATTCTGTATTGTAAGGCTACTAACATAAGTTGCATGGATTTAATTTTTCGAAACCTCTGTTTTGTCAACACTATCTTTTGCGTATTTTACATGGCTGTAGTTCTCACATTCCTCAATACTAGATTAGAATTTGGAAGGGTGCATACAATCAAACAGTTGCCCCGGGTATCACCAGACCTTTGCACGCCCATCAATAGGTGATACATCACCTGAAAAAACAGCTTTTGCTATAAAATGACTTAAACCAAATTTAATTTTCCATTTCCAAACTTCCGTCTCTACTTCGTGTTGAAGCAAGCGGAACAAACTTGCAAAATGTCAAGTCAATCAAACCTGTGCTTTTTAGCAAGACTTGCATTTCTGCAAGTTTCATAGTTTACGTTTTTGCCATAAGCTACTGCAGTGCCCACAATTACAAACACTGCACAAATCTCCAAAGATTATAGGCACTGTTTGAAACTACAAGATGCTTCGTCCGTTAATGGTTATTTAAACATCACGCATTTGAAAATTGCAAAGCAGTCATTAGTCATAGTGGATATGGATTATATCTTGCCTGATGCACTTCCGTTCGACGTGAGTTGTCTAAGTGATAAATATACTGGAGGCTGCATACAATGAAAGGTTGAAAAAGTAGCGTAGCCAACCCAAAAATTTTTTGAGGTAAATTTGTTGACTTTAAGTGAGTAACAGCATATTGTTTGCAGCACTGCCTCTCAAGGTACAAAATGACAAGAGAAGCTAGCAATTTGTGGGAGCATGGCCCCCTTCCCCCTTTGTTGCCGTTGGAATGCGACGGAACATTATTTTTCAGCCGTATTCCAACCGCCACACGATTAGTCTGTGCACCGCTACTTTAGTTAAATACACGTGCTCGCTGCATTCACAGAACAAGTTGTTCCAATTCAGCACTATATTCCTTTATTTTGAATTCCCTCGATATCAAGAACCAGAGCCGTGTCAGCCGCCCTCCCCCAATTGGGGGACCACGCTGACACAAGGGACCCAAAATTCAGAGCTTAACCCCCGCAAACAAAATTTCAACCTCCCAAATTGGAATATGAAGCACTAGAAACTAGTCAAGTTTTCGTCAATCTGTATCCTTTTCTGTCCTGTAATTTATAGACGGAGCAGTAGCCTACCTGCCGCTGTTACTTGGAATAACATCACCTGATCAGTGCCGGCGCTATCTTTAGTCAAACTAGACGGCTGCCTAGAGTGCTAGGCCAACGGGGGCGCCAAGAAAGAGCCAAGAAATATACAACTATGTAGTTCTGAAAGTGACGAACGTCAACTAAGTAAAAGTGAATGAACATGATGGAAGTGAATGGAACACACGTTCACGCAGTTTTTCAGGTTTGCTGTATAGGTTCAATACCTTTGTTCTTAATTTCAATTTCGTATATTATTCATCAAATAAACTTATCTAATGTACAAAAACTTCTATTTTATTTCAGCAATGTACAATGTGATGATATGCAGAGTAAGGATCTATGTATAGGCCGGGTGGGCGCTTGAATGTATCTTGCCTGGGGCAGGGTTACCAAGTCTACAAAGACCTTTCAAGCTAGAAAAATTTCAAAATACCGCTAGAATCCGCGTGAATAAGACCAATTGTATAGGCCGCTAGACCAATTTTCCGCTAGAATCCAGCGGATTTAGGCCGCCAGACCAGTTATTTAGTAGCTTTACAGGATTAAAATCCGCTAGATCTAGCGGAGAATCCGCTAAATTGGAACCCTTGCCTAGAGTGCTTACAAGTCTATCAAAAACGTGCTGTTGTCAAGGCCAGCAAGGCATGCCCTCCTTACTTTATCAACTTCACTTCAACAATTTAAGGTTACCATTTCTGTTATTTCATTTGTTGATTTTTCTGGCCCTGCCGCTTTACCAGAGTGCCTTCATATCGAAAACTTCACTAAATCATGTTTCGGCCATCCACTGTAGTTAGGTTAGGTACGCTGTCGAAACGCCAGCATTACTGGCGTTAATGTACTATTTGACCAATGAAATTTTGATTTTAGGACGCATCACCTTTTTTAACCAAACAGGTTCTAGATGTCACTGAACACTTTTTGGCATCGGTTCTGTCAAAATTGTGTCCTCAAATGGAACCAAAAATAGGTGAAGTAAAAAAAACAAAAATTTTGGATATTTTGTTGTGAAGGCCATTTGGCCTCGGGATGTGCCGTAATGCTGAAATATTTTTTTAGAAATCACCATTGAGGGGCCCCTGTAAGCATTTTGGGAGGGCAGAGTTGGGCTGCTACGGCACTGTCAGGAACAAAAATAGTCACAATGAAAATAACGAAAAAGGCCGCGGTGAAGTCATCTGACCACACTNTCATTATTTATTGAGTACCCCACTGGCCTCGTGTATCTGAATAATGGATTCAGGCGTTTTGTTCCACGCATTATACGTAACAATTACCAATTCTCAACGCCATAAAAAGAGAACGCTCATCGTCATTAACTTCAATCCTTCGCGCTCATTCTTCTATTGAGATCTTTTTAGCGGTAGGCTATAGTAAAAAAAACGCGCGTTGAACCAAAACAAAAATACATATATAATGCTTACAGAAATGCTGGAAATTGTCCTTACTCCCAAAATTTTTGGCCCCCCGAAATCAGGGGCCCTCGGCTTAAGTCTTTTTAGCCTAATGCTAAATCCGCGCCTGTGCCAGATAAAGATTGATCCTGCATCTTTCTGTTTGGGAGACGCCAGGATTTCAGTAATCAGTACTTTTAATCAGGTTATACTAGCGTTAAAACCTAGACCAGCCAAAAAGATCACAAAGCGGACGTATAAAACAAACGTTTTGACAAAAGTGCCCTAACACAAAACACGTTCGATTTAGATCACAGAATGGACCGGGAAAATGCAAAAATTTTGGACGTTGAAACAAACTACCACACACACCGATTTATTGAATCGTTCTACATAAACAGCGATGAAAACACAGTAAATGAAAAAAGATGGCATTTGTTCCCTGATATTTACCGGTTCATACTGCAATAGTGCAATGTATATAATTTTGTCTCCTTCTGCTGTTCACCGCTCGATTCTTGTTGTTTTAGTCTTATCTCTAATCAACGCTCTCTGCCTCCTGAGTTCTTATCAACATGTTGCCACCTGGACCTGGAGCGCTCACATTTTATGACGTTCGTGCTCGAATGCTCTCGTCATTTCGTGTTCGTCCCCATGAAGATAGTTATACCTAACTATCGAAACATTGGCCAGTCGTTAAATCTGTTTTTAGGATTTAACGCCAGTAGAGCCTGATTAAAAGTACTGTTTATTGAATCCATATGTTGAAATTTGCAAAACAATCTACTACTCCACTTCTGAACTATAAATGTTTGCTTGTTTTATTTGTAGGTGCTGTCACACGAAGCAAGCATAGTTTTAAATCTTCGGGATTTAAGCCTGATATCATTGAAGAAAATGTAATGTTTATTAAAAGGAAAACATGCCAAAGAAAGCAAAGCCTAAGCCGACAGTCGTCTTTTGTGAGCTTCGTCGACCACCAGAAGAAATAGTAAACATATCATCGCAAAATGGAGCAGAAGGAGTCGTCAGCCGCATGCTGCCAAAGTCACATGTCAGTCACGTGATACTGAACTCTAATGTGAGCGAAGAACGCTTCTTGGATATGAGGGTACGTCCAGGTTAGAAGAAGCTCAAATCTGCATACAATGCAAAAGTGCTCGTGTCACAAGATGCGAAGGTATGGCGACGCACTTCATAAATTTAGCATGGACACATGGGCGTCGGAAGAGGAGACAGGAGAATAAAAAACACCTCCTGGATTTTGAAATTTGATATTTTGCTGTAAACGTTTTAGTAGATATAGGTTTTCCCTTAGTTTCAGAGTTGTAGGAAAATGAAATTTCACAGCTGTTGGCACTCCCTGAGAAAAAAACTTTTGGCCAAACTTAGAAAAATTCACTATTGCTTCCCTCTGGAAAAAATCATTTAGACGTCCATATATGGGCATCTTCTTGGTATTTGTATATCTTAAAACAGAGACTTGGTTTAACAGCGGCTTTTTTATGATTTCCTTGTTCCAACAATAATATAGTGCCCAGTTTAAAATGAACGCCCTGGTTCTAATAACTTGAGCAACCGATTGCAGTAAGTGGAACAATAGGTGGCATTTTAAAAAACGCAGAGGATCGTACCAGCGTTTATGATCGCCAGAATCTTGTTTACAGCATTCCATGCTGTGATTGCAAATAAATGTATGTCGGTGAAATGAAGACATTTGCAGTAAACGTTAAAAAGAAAAAAAAAACATGTAAGGTATTTCCAACTGCCACGAAAAACATTGTTCTAGCCAAGAAAACTTGGAAATGGGCAAAGAATGAACTAATTATACATAAATTACTTTCTTACTCGTTTTTTAATAAATTCGTTTTATTTGTTGTCATCATTCTCGTTGCACACACGAGGTAACTTTATTGATTTTTAATTATGTTTTACTTCTGGCATTCCTATGTTTTTATCGATCTTTATCTCGTACGTCACACTGCTCAAACTTTCTTTCTTCATCGATACCATGAGTGGCTTAAACTCAAATTGCAGAAGCAGCTGACAAGGAAGAGTGAAATATAAAATACTTTTACGCAACTGATGGTATTCAAAATATGAATTGGACGGCCTGCATCAAGACAGTGTAGGACATACACTTAATCGGATAACTGTAGTGTTCTCCATTCCAATCCATTCCGCGTTGCATGAGGCTTGCGCTTCATAAATACAGTGTAGTTACCATAGCTTTGCTGAACTTATGTATTTTTCTAGGTGTCAACTGAAAACAAGATGAAAAAGAAAAGTATGGATGTTCACGATCATTTTATGAATACTTTCATCAAAAGACTGGAGCGCAAACAGCAGCGCTGGATTAAGGTTAGGTCACTCAAGACAAAGCGAATGTCGTCTGCTTAAAAAATTCATTGGTTTCAGTGTGAACTAAGTTGTGCAATAAAACCGTTCCTGCTCTTTGTAAACAATGATAAAACTTTCGATATTCAGCAGGTAATAAAAGCACGATTCGTGAATTGACTACTTCACAGAGATTCACGTGATTTTGTCCAAATCACCGCAGGAGGATTCGTACGTGAGCAAGAATTTTCAACTCGCGATAGCATCGCGACCAGACGCGGCGTCTCGAGATAACCTCGGAGCTTTGAGCCTCCCAACACCGCCAAGGCCAGCCACACAACTCCTATACAAAAGAGCAAGATACCCCTACTTTGGAGTGGGACGACTGCCAGCCAAGACAAGCGATCTTGATTTTGCAAGGAGGGTAAGTTTACCAAGCTCGCCTAAGCAAGATGAAGAGGCAGCACTGCAAAAAGTGCAATCTGTAATGCACATGCAGTTTTAGCAGCCGAATGAAGCAGAAGACTATGTTTTGCAGAATATTAACGATGTATCTGTAATAATGAAGTTAGTTTATGTTGAAAAGAGTTCTGCGAAACGACAATCAGAGTCAAAATGTCCGCTTTAACACAAGAATTACTTTGACGTAGTGAAGTCTACTGACTTCGTGGCTCTTTGTTCTAGAACAGGGGTCGGGAATGTTTTTGGCTAAGGGAGCCATGAAACCCACATATTTTCGATTGCATTTCCGTGAGAGCCATATAATATTTTTCAACACTTAATTCAACTAACTTACTAACCAACGTGTGCATTTTAAGCAAAACCAACAATTTCAAACAATAGAAAATGTCTGAATATTCTCTTTAATAACATGCTTCTTACTGTTAATTCGACTTCTGGCGCTGCATGGCGTTGCTGATGGCTTTGTAGTCTGGTAGATGGAAAATTACAGAAAACGTTTCATTAGCAATAATCGAAAATATCAAGCGAGCCAAATGCCGTCATCAAAAGAGCCACATCTGGCTCGCGAGCCATAGGTTCCCGACCGCTGTTCTAGAAAGTCTTTTCAAACTTGTAGGAGAAAGAAACGAAACAAGGAGAGAAAAGCAAATTTTCCCCAGTGTCTGCCCATATGTTCAAATTTTCAACCAACGACTAAAAAAGGTAATCACTACATCTGATTGCTAAATTACGCCAAACTTCAGAAACTTCTGTAGCAAATCCTCGAATTTGCCAAAAACGCAGTTCATCAAATGGGGTGTTGATGATAAACGGCCTTCTTGCACCTCCACCAACCCTAATTAATGGAAACGCTCCTGACCCGCTGCAACAGGCGTGATTATATCATGTCAGGTAACCGCTTTTAGTGCATAGCTATTGACTCCTGCAATGCTTGTCTTTCAATGTTTGCCTCACCAGGGTGCTTTTTGCGACGTCACAAGTGCTTTTCGATTAATCATAATTGTTCTTGCCTTGAAAAGAAAACTTGATTTTGAAACCCATGGGGATGCTGCACAGGGACGCCGGAACGGGGGTGCATGACGGGGGCACTGTCCCCCTGCCCTTTGAAAGGGGGGGCCATGGGGGCACAGGTGCCCTTACATAACAGCATCATAGGTAATTCCAGGGACGCCCGAGAGCGGTGAAATAATGGGGGTATTGCTTCCTGCCCTTTTAAAAGGGGGGGAACAGGGCTGAGGTGCCTTTTCATAACAGAATCATAGGTTATTTTATGGTTTATCAGGATCGATTTGAAACAAATTTATTGCAGCTACAACGCACCCATAAATTTCAGAATGGTTTTCTATAATTTCTGCTATTATTTTTGAGGTCAACGTTGTTACTGCGCAAAAACAAGCATAATTGGTAACGATTTTTTGTGTTTTACAATTTTCTATTGCCCTCAACACTTTTACTTCCCCCCCTGCCCTACTCCTGTTCCGGCGTCCCTGATGTTGTAACTCTGCCTGCAAAGCCGCCTCGCTTGCTTACAATGCTTGGACTAGGTGTAAGATCATGTGTTTCCAAATTGTCATCTGCCATATCGTCCCAATGTATTACAAAAAATAATGCGACAAACTTCATTCGAAGATTTACCCACCTTGTAGTCGGTATTTTTTTCTAATGATCCTAAACACGTCAGTTCTTGAAACCAAGTCTTACCATTCTCTCTTGCGATATCAATTTAAAGTAGCCAATGCCGTCACGTCCTCCACGGTCCTCAGCATTGAATATGACAAAAAATTACTGTAAAAACTCCAGACAACATTTCAGTATTTGCAAATATAGTAGCCTGCCATCCTGTTATACGCATTTGTTAAAACCATGGCAGATTCGTTTTGATGTAAACGAATTCAAACCCCTAATCTGACTTGTGTACAAACTTGGTCTGCTGTTCCCTGTTCAGGTAACTAAAACAATGATATAATTCCCAGTGACGCTCGGTATTGGTTTGTTTCTTGTAGAGTATCTCGCCAAACCTTTTTCGACCTTGACCTCAGTAACCAAGCAAGTCTACGAAATAAACCTGATTTGTCTTTAGCTATTCACTTGTTTTGCCTTACATCACTTACAGCAATGATATATCAAAACACTGCTTTCCTTTATCCAACGTAAATTAAAGAATGGATTTACTATAACATGGACAATCTTTTGTAGGTTATGCAACACCTTGTGTCTCTGTCACATTTGAATATGCAGCAAAAATAATTTAGGATTGTGTGTTTTTCCTGTGAACAGACTTCTTTGATATCGAGAGCCAATAGCAAAGGCCCGTTTCATTTCTACGTGGAAATCAGTTGGTTTAACTTTAGACAAAGGTACCAAGTTTGCAAAATAGTGCAAGATAAGGGTCCCTATTGATATCGCAAACCCAATTAAAAATGTAAAAAAACAAGACAAACATAAAAACAGTATAACTTTCTAATGATGGATTTCTAAACTTTTGGTATCGTTGTCTGGTGGAGAGAAATTACTTCCCTGCACCAATGCATCCTCTGTATGCCGGGGCTAGCAACGGAATACATGTTTCGAGTGGTATTATGGAGGGTTCCCTTTCAAAACAGACTTGTTCATAGTAGACCACTCATAGCAGACCATTCGAAACAAACCCGTGCAGTAGCGGCTCGTGGTGAAAATGGCCGGGAGGGCTGCGAAATTTCATCTCTGGTTAAACATACAGGATTGTCCCTGCCCCTGGCTGTTTATAAATGGCGTTTATCAAACTGGTAATTTTCAGTTGTCCTTATTGATACATAAAAAATATTCACTTCAGTTTAATGAAACCGTACCCAGACCCCAAACACGAACACAAAAGAATTAACTCAACCGGTCCCATCAAAAGTATG
>JGI24022J15233_10011283_pt1 | contig 10188 bp, 6 predicted proteins | sample Ectturendosymbi2_FD_15233 | JGI IMG/M metagenome (IMG submission 15233)
GGGGGGTTCCGCCGAAACGGATCGAATTTGCCTGAGACGAAATTCGCGACCGCAGTGACATGCGGTTGTAGCAGTATAAACACTTGGATCATTGCATAGGATTCCATGAGCAACGCACGCATTTGCGGAAGATTCCAAAATATTGAAAGACACTGTTTTAAAGTAATCAGGGCAACTGGAAGGCGAAAATTTTCAATGACAATTCTTAGTAAATTCCAAATAAACAAAATAGTTTTTTGCTTTTACAAAGATAAGAACTCCAGCATCGAGCTAATCTTCGCTTTCTTGTGCAGATGAATCGCAAGACACTTTTCGTTTTATTCCTCATCTCCGTCTTGTTGCTTGAGGAAGCATCGTCTCTTTGGTACAGACGCCGAAGTCACTACAGACGCCGAATTTGCTATAGACGCCGTATCTTCTTTAGGCGTCGCTTCTTTTATCGTAGAAGATTTTTTTTTCGTCGGTAAGTTGTGTGTCAATCTAATCGTTACCTGCCACACTTATAAGACGCAGCATAAGAAGTTATTATTTCACTTTTTTTGACTCTCCCGAGACCTATGCGTTTCTTTGAGCCACAGTTATTCAGTGTTAAAAGATTAATGCAACTCTTTCGCAAAACAAAGGGATCAGGGTTTTAGGTTGAAAGCGTTTGAATCACCCCGCGATTGTTTGCCGCAAGATAATTTCGATAATAACCAGGGTTGATGTACTGTAATTAAACGCGACCTTAAGAAACCCACCCGTTTTTTTAAGCAAAAACAACGAAACCCACCAAAAAGAAGACTCTTTACTTTTCCCATGAAAAATCTACTATAAAATAAAGTAAGCAGCACACTTCTACATAATAACTGTAATTTTTTTATCAAACAAAACGAACAGCAACGAAATTTGGAGAACGTGAAAAAGAGAAGAATAATTCAAAGAGTTTGTGTAAATTCTAATGGATAACTTCTTCAGCTCTGTAAATTTGGTATATTTTAACCAATTTTGCTGCCACCTCTGCACACACCCTCTTTCTGATGTTGGACCATACCAAACCATTTGTCGAAACAATATACTTTATAGTTGCTGAACTAGAAGGGCAAGCACTTAAACTTGACATGAAACTTCTGAGGTTGCGCGGAGGGTTATTCTTTGTTTGCTGTGCGAACGCTTGCCAGCCCAAGCCTAACAACTTTAGAGTGAACTCATCAACAACACTTAGCCAAAAAAGATGGCGTACATTCCCTACCCTCAATTTTGAATGCCATAACAGGTATAACACGTTATTATTGTGAAATTCAGAAAATGTTGGTATTGCCTAATGAAATAAAACAACTGAGATCGGGATTTTTCTGTTTTCCTTTGAAAAAAACAAAAACCTGCTTTTTGATTTGAAAAAACAAAAAAATAGGTGAGTTTTTTTGGAAAACGGGTTTTCCTCAACCTTGATAAGAACTAAACTAATGCGTATCGGTTCTTTTAAATATGCCAAGCGTTAAACTATCATAACGTGGGTTTACAATTTGCTTCGGCTACCCACAGTACATTAGGTTTGCTCTAGACTATGCTTTAAAGTTGTCAGCTTTCGTTCTGTGGTTTGCGTTTATTCTTTATTTCGGAGTGTAGGGACTGAGGTTGTAGGTTATTGTTGAGATCCCTACTACTTGATGGATCAACCTAGTTGTTGCAGGAGCACAGGTCGGTCTCCCAACTAAGCAACCTGACGTCTTGAAGTTGCCAAGCCAATGCAAGGCAGAAAAAAGGCTTTCACTACTATGTTCGCTAATACCTCTCCTGTAGTACTCTAAGTTGACTGCATCTTTCGATTATATTCAGATATACAACAAAATCACCAATACACTTGAGCGTAAAGTCAGAAACACGTAACGTCACAGTGCGATGTAGAGTCGGAATTAGAATGACGACGAACAAAAGCGTTGGGCGTTCGAATGCGTCACAGGAAACAGCGACCGAGTGCGGTTATGTAGCTTTTCAGGCTATCGCGTCGACGGTCGAACTGTTCGCAAACAAGTGCATCGCGTTGAATCAAGAATGGAATATTAATGGGAAATACGCAGTAAGAATGCACAAAACATTAAAATACTAATGTGTCCACTATATAAGAATGCCTCTTTCCCTTCGAGAAAGAGGCGTGGATAGTTTCGCGAGAGCTGACACGCAAAGCATAAAGCAACATAAAGACAGTAAATGATGGCGCTGTAGGGAGTAATGATTTTTTTGCAATGATTGTTTTTTGCAGTATGAGTTTAGTAAAGCTAGCAGAAGTGGTTGCACTTCGTCATGAGGACAGGGATATTGAACACACACAAAAGAAATACTTGTAAATGACACATAGCCGCGAAAAAATGGTCTCTGTCATGCGACAGCAAAAATCTGCAATGTGGCAGAAAAAACAAAGGCGATGCAGAATGCGCGGTCGAAAAAATTCTCGTTCGGAAAAACCGCATACCGCCGATGCAGCAACAACGCACAAAGACGCAAAATTGCACGAAAATAACTAACATAACATAAAATGAAGACAAATGCGAATACGTACTTACGTTGATATGATGATTACAATAATAGGGCTGTTATGGGCAAGGAAAAAATGCAGCATGAAAAGTAAACCGATGTGAGGAGAGCAAAACGTTTAGGCTTCATTCAACGATTGCGTTTCAGAAACCTGGAGCTCAACTACAGAGAAACGAGCACTGCGCGGGACAGGGCGTAGTTCAACACTTTCACGTGGGGTTGCCGCGTCAGCCTTCTCCTGGGATGCCGGGAGTGGGAAATGACGTGTGATGTGTTGACGTGGCTGGTGAAAACTATAGGAATGTATATTCCACTATAGGAGTGAATATTGAATAATGCACTAAACAATTTCTAAACTGCACGTGCATTTCTACGCCCCTTGTATAAATTCGAGTACAAAATGAAACCACAGGAAGTTTTTCAGCACTGCATCTCAGCAACTACATGGAATAAAATTCTTCAACTGCTTGTGTTGGTTCTTGTTCTTTCAAGATAACATGAAAATTATATCCGAAAACACAAAAATGTTTGAACGCACAACGTTCTCCATGCATTGAAAGTACCCCAGTGTCCTGAGTGATAAAAGATACTGAATGTGATTATTAATTTCGCCTCAAAATCTTGCAGACGTACGTTCGGTGACAAACCAGTTGAAGATATTGAAGAAGATGCTGAACGAGGTGAAGGTGTGTTGCTTTGACTCTGTACATCTGAAGTAATAACAGAACACAGAGAAGGCGGGTGTTAGTAGCATTTACTATCACATGATTTCTGGAAAAACAGCGGGAATATTCTTATTTTGAAACTTTACATTACCCATTTGTTAGATCGATTGAAAATTTATGTTATTGTTGCTTATGTAAAAGCAAACATATCTCTGTTCACATTTTCATTGTCTGCTATGAAGAAGAACCGAAACCCTAATTGTTTCTGAATCTCTTGTCAGATAAAGAAACCCTCAAGAACTGGCGCAAGCGTGCAGTCCAACTGTCTATTTATCACTTCGATGTCCACTTTCATTATTTAACTTTCTCGCTGCTGTGGAAAACAAAAGCCATATTCGTACTTAAGTTTAAAAATATTGCGAATATTGTTGCTCCACTTTTGCCGATGTCTTTAAAGAAATGGATGAACAAGAAAAGTTGTGATTTTTTTGATAAATTGAATTAAAATCACAGTCTTCAGACGTATTGCTGTAATATAAACTGAGAGAAAAATTCAAACATCAAACAACTAGCCTAATAGTTTCAATGCACATTTTTGAACATTCAGGAGAAGATGAAAAAGATTTTCCTGACCAGGATGATTTGAAAAATGCTGATGTTGATTTCCTGGAAGATAGAGAAGACAAGGATGTTGAACCGGATGGAGAGCACTAAGTAACGTGTAGTAATGCTTTGAATGTTATGTTAGTAGCATTTCTACGAAAATGAGCAAAAGTAAATATGTTTCCAATGAAACAAAATTAGGTCATTATAAAAAGAACTTTTAAATGATGGAAAATTTTACATTTATGTCGAATAGTGTGGAGCCAAAAGTACTGCAAAGTGGTCCTGCAGTTTGGCGAGTCGTGATGCGACATTTTCAAAAACATCATCATTTGTCATGCAAAAGCATGCATTGGAATAGGGGTTCATTGCTTCTAACTGAATGGGTAATTTTTTGAACATGGAATAATTGTCTATCACTTCACTCTGTGGTTTTTGTCCCACAATGCTTTCAATATTTTTCGAAATGCAAATTTGACTCCGACGGGATTCTATATTTAAATTGTGGTTGTTTAATAAAAACCATGCATTTCTTATGACTGAACTAGCATAGGTATAACGTTATGGCGGAAGGTACGATAAAGATATCTTTTTGAAATAGAAAGGTGAGCTTAAAGCAATGTAATCGTATATGTCTTTGCCTGACATGCGTTTTGGGAATATAAATAAAAAATCGTAATTGTTGATTTTCACACTGATTGTGAGAAATAATTTGTGTCCACAAAGGTGACCGACAAACGAACTATTGGGCAATTTTGTTTGTGAGAGTTTGAAAACGCATTATCAAAATGTTTAAATCAGACTACAATACTTGTGAGAACAACTGTGTGTGAGAAATTTAGAATTATGGTTCCTGTTAGCCAAAAGTTTTTTCCACTACACTAACATTTTCTATTCGACTTATTACATGCAAATATTATCGTACACAACGACATCAAGTCTTGTTTCTTTTCCAGATATCGGAACGAGGTCACATCCGATGCTACGTTCGAATATCAGTTACTATGTAATCGGAGCTTGTGTCCACAGTCCACTTTTTAAATTCATTGCATTGAAAAAACATAAATAAAAAAAATTCATGCAACTTTTTTCATATTCGTGTGTTGCACAGTTCATGGAAAGCGTAGGACAATGTTTAGTGAAGAAATGTATGAAAAACAGTATGAAATGCTTTGGCAAAAAGGCATTTTTTAAAATTGAAAGATTTCAGCAGAGCATTTCTGCAAGTAACATCGTCTGTGAACCGCTCTGTTAGTCAAGATTTTTTCTGTTGTGAAAGTCTAAAATACTGAATAAATTCCTTGTTGAAGTCAACAGGTAGCTGCAAACGCACGTAATATAATAAATAAAACATTCACAGAAGCCTCCAATTCAAAGCAATCGACTTTAAGACAATACAATATTATGACCAATTTCATTTTACTTTTAGTTACGTAGTTGTTCATTTCATTTCTAAAGTCGTGTTTAAACGTATGTACAATGTACATAATCGTTTCTCGTGGGTTCATGTACATTCTGTGGTTTTTTCCTTCCTTCGTTTTGCTATTTGCTTCGCTGTATTTTACTGCAGCTAGTTTTTCTCTTTTTAACGAGTTTGGTACCGACTCCCATCTTGAAATTCGGTCATGATGATGCCTGCAATCTCTGCGCTGTAACCGCAACCTCGAAAAAATGCGGAGGGGTGGTTGAAAAATCTGAAATCTTTTAAGTAAATTGTATGTCTTAGACGTGGTTGGACCAGTAATTAACGAATTCAATACTAAAGTTATCCTAGGACTCTTTTCACTTAGATCGAATGAAGCTGCACGGTTGAGATTAGTGAGCATATCTACTGTAAAACACGGTTGAGGAGTGTTAGCATATGCAAAACACAGTTTACGTGTGTTACCATACAGGGTTCGGCCCCACGTCTCTGGGGGCCCCGCGCCATGTGTTTGGATAGTAGTCCATTTTTGCCAAATACTCCTTGCGCTCAAATTCAGTAGAAACGGCTGACAAAGTCTCGTTGTTAGCAAACAATGCTCTCGTTAGAACGAATATTGACACAAAAGATAAAGGGTTAAGCCCGTAGACGCAGACCTTCTATTCGAGTCCGAAGACTCCAACAGTTGGCCATTCAACCATAGCAGGAAACGGTGGTATAGTTTGCATTTTTTGCTTGGTCTGTACTGGACACTGAACCGTGTCAGCCTGTCTGGTCAGTCGCCCAAAAGATGTTGAATAGCATGAAACGCTAGTTATGCCAAAAAGCTTGTTGGTCTTGTTCTGAAAAAAAATTGCACGCTAGGGCCTTCACGTTGGGAAAAATGTCCAGTGCGCCAAACTTTATTTTCACTGCACCCCCAAACTTTTTCATTTGTGATGGCCCTAATATTATCATTATCGAAAACTGTGGGATCCTGCGTCTTGACCCAAATCACTTTTAAAAGCTAAGCGAGATTTTCCAATCGCTGAAAGCCCAGATAAGTTAGATTTGAATTATGAATTTCCCTAAGATGTAGCAGGTAGGACTTTTTCAAGTTGTTGTTTACAACGTAAATTATATCCAATGGAGAGGTGATGCAACTGAAATGGCTGGTGCACTCAGCTGGAAAAATTGGATATTTTGCTTCATTGTAAACTTTTTTCAAGGTTTATCTCGCGCTGTCCATTCAGTGGTGTAGAGCTGAGGAGGAAAGTGCACACCAAAAGTTTTGATTTGTTGAAAATTCGGGTGAAATTCCTGAAAATTCGGGTGCAGAGGTTTCGACATGTTTGTTGACTATTGAGTTATCTGACTTTTTTCTCAGAAAAAACAACATCATTTATCCAGCGTAAGTGTGCGCATAGCTGAGCTTGAAAAATCCAGTTGTCACTTTCAGGCAAGTGTTCAATGGTTTGAAGCTGAGCAAAGACGAATAAAGGGTTGCTCGTTGGATTCAAGTCATCATAATTTATCGTTTGCCGCTCCACCAAGGTTTCATTGCGTTTGGCTGTTTGCGAGTGTAAATAGGTAAAAGAAACACTACTTCAAGTCCAGGTACATCAACGTTAGGGACACTCCCAGCTACTACACCACTGAATGAAAGTTTCAGTGCGTCTTAACTAGGTAAGGCAAAAATTGTGGATGTCATCCAGCACACTCGTTCCTGCTCATCATATTGGGCGGCTATATGCTTCTAATTGATCAATCAACCATGCGCATTATTTATTGCGTTTGGTACGTTTTTTCTACATTCTGTGACGTGATAGTTGCGAAATATTTCTAATTTGTGAAGAACAGTTTGCATTCGTATCCAAGTCCATGCATTAAGCATGACTATAGAATTGGGCTTTTGGGGAANTTTGGGCGGATATATGGTTTGCTCACTAGTGAAGCGTGTTTTTTTTCGTGTATTGCGTCATACAGAGTACAGTTGATCGTGCGCCCAGACCTTATCTTTGTACAAGAATGCGTCTGCACTTGTGGTTGCCGAAAGTGAGAAACGTTAATCAGTTTATGTTAGCAACTTTCTCCATGTCGCTCAATCTTCGCAGGCACGTAGTCAGGTTTCAAGGTTTGGGGGGAGAATACATTTAAGGAGACAATATTTTTGTTTTTATTATACGTTTAAGACCAATTTTTCTGGACACAACAAAATTAGGGAGGGGCACAAAAAAACTTGGGGGGCCCTGCCCGCGAATGCCTCGTCCCGTGGTTAGGGGCCTGGTCCTTCGAACGAAAGTGGCGTTCGCTCTTACAAGAGTGAAGTATATTGCATTGTAGGTTCAGTTCGCCTGTTCGGTTTGATTGAGGTAACTACGCAACTTTCCATTTGTGAAAAACTAGAAACAAGCGTCGAACAGCGAGATAAGAACCACTGTTTATGACCTTTTATAGTTTTCTTTTACTTCAATCTAGAAATTCTTAAAAATGTCGTGAACTTTCATATGCACAGTGGCGTACGCAGAAAATTTTCGTGGGGTTTTATTCGGTGGCATATGGTGGTCATTTATATTTGGTGTGCACTGTTTGTGACGTCACAATTTGATGTAATTTTCATGTTTCCAACCCAATGTTTTGGAGAAGTATTTTAACACAATATGCATGTTCTTCTGTGCGCACTCTCCTGATTTTGTGTCATTGCACTGAATATAAAATAACAGCGCTCCAAGTTAGGATATCGGAGCGAAAGACGACACAGCAGTTCATAACTGCAAAAATATCAGACTGCTCGTTAAATCACGGGAGTAAACAGGAGAGTAGCTAGGGGGTGATGGGGGCAATTGCCCGCCCCAATTCCGAAAGTTGCACCAAAAACGTTTAGCAAGCTTTTGATGTGAAAGACAAAAAATACTTCGGTGCAAATTAACGACACTGCTTAAAGGCACGGGCGATACTGCAGTCAAGTGTAAAATATACAGTATTTGTAGCATGCCAGAGTTATAAGAGAGAAATTTTTCAATGGTTTTTAAATAAAGTTTACCTCGCCATTGTAGGTGGGATAGAGCAAGCCGGTACGTCTTAAACAGCTGTGAAAAGCGTTTACTTCCCGTTTTTTTCAGTTAATGTGTATAAACGCTTAGATACCAGTTTGTATTTGATTATCACTGACTTCCACACGGAACTTAAACCTCAGGTAAAGGTCAGCCATGATATGAGTTCTCCACCATTTACACTATAAACAACGTTTGATTATAATCATGGACAATCGGTAAATCAAACTGCTTTGATGACGTTCGACTTAACTCTGAAGTAAGAGTAGGATAGGTTCCTAGATTATTGTTACAAACATCGTAGATTATTGTTTTTGTACAGTTATAAAATCAAATGCGTGAATATGGCGGTGATATACGTTTTTGCATGGTGAAGCTCAAATTTGGGCTAAGAAGCAATCCAGTTTCAAAGCATTTTTTATAACGCAATTTGGCCATAGACACTGTTTAGCAACAATAGTATTCATTCTAGATATTTATTTGTGATGNTTAAACACATATGCGTACGGCATGGGGATGCAGGGGATGCGGTCGCATCCNNAACGCTGAAAAATTGGCCATTATTCGGGCAAAAATTTTCAACAGTNGGGCAAAGTATACAGCTGCATTCTCATGTAAATCAGGTAGTCTCTATTTCCCCAACTAAGGCAAAATAAAATAGTGACCAAATAAATGGCAAAAAATGGCCAAAACAGCAACATAATCTGAAACTATTTTGCCATTCTTTTTGCCCCTCACGGCAAAATAGACACTACCCTTGAGTAAACTGGAATCCTGCGGAAATTCCAACAGCCTTCAACAATTTGGGCCAACTAAAACACTTAAAATTTTGGGGTAATATTAGAGACATTTGAGCAAATTAGGAGCATTTGGGTACAGTCCAAGAGCTTCAATTAAATCTGGGCAAATGAGAAACGCTTCATTTAAATTTGGGTGAAAATGAAAACATTTAGTAAATTGGAAGCATTTGGGTGAAGTCCATCAGTCAATACAAATTTTGGTGGTTTGCAACAGCTTCCTTTAATTGTGGGCAACTTGGAACAGTTTTGTTTAGCTGGGCTATATAGAATAGCTCCACTGAAATTTTAGTACGTTTAGAAACGTCTGGGTGAACTATCAGAGCATTATTTCAATTTGGATAAAATTGGAATCATTTGGGTAAATTTTAACAATCTCAATGAAATTTGAACAAATTGGGACAACATCATTCAAAATTGGGTGAAGTTAGAAATGTTTCCATAAATTGGAAAAATTTGGTTATGTTCTAACAGATTACGTCAGCTCTGACCAAATGGCATTAGCTCCATTCCAGTTTGGACCAAGTGGAATATCTTCATTCAATTTTGGGTAACTTCAAACAGCTTTGTTCATGTTTTNGTAACTTCAAACAGCTTTATTCAANTTTGGGGAATTTCAAACAGCTTAATTCCAATTTGGCTGATATACAAGTTCTTCATTTAAAATTGCATGCAATTACAAACATTCGGGCAAATTCCAAAAGCCTCAACCCTATTTGGGTAATTGAAACAACTTCGTTCAACCCTTTCAGTCCTGCGTGCGCCACTTTTCTTGTAGAATTTTGTAATCCTATAACTCGCCAGGCGATTGAGCTAGAGAGCTGTTCAAACCCTCTGCGGATTCAGCAAGTCTTGTAGTCAAAATCGAAAAAAACAATTTTCTGTTTCGGTGTTTTTTTCTGGAGGTGACGTCACAAAGAGGACATGTTTTGGAAAAGTAGGCCATCTTTAGCCGTCCCTGGGCCCCAACCCATTGCCCCATTCTTTTGGCTCAAAGTTTTGTTGAAAAGTAGATGACAATCCGCGTCTATAGAGCCCTTGATTGACTTGCTAGCATATCTGTGGCCAAAATTGTGGGCCAAAAACCCAGTTTTGGGCCTAATTCCTAACTTTTCAGAAAAAGCATAATTTGCCCTTTCAGGCCAAACTTTGGC
>JGI24022J15233_10011287_pt1 | contig 10188 bp, 6 predicted proteins | sample Ectturendosymbi2_FD_15233 | JGI IMG/M metagenome (IMG submission 15233)
GAGGTAAATTGGATCCTTCCTGTAGGGGATGGTGGTAGGCCTACCATTGACGGTGACCGCAAGTTCACGGCTGGATTCCTATTATTCAGGTGGAATACAGTGCATGTAGTTTTGGCCGTGCTCAGCCTGAGCTTCCATGCAGATAGGTAAGCAGCAATTCTTTGCATGTCCAAGGAAAGGACATCTTCCACCTCATTCCAGCACTTGTGAGAAAACAAGAGGGCCAGGTCATCAGCATAGCCAGAGAGTGGACACGGTGTCGGGGATGTCACTGATATAGATGTTAAAAAGCATAGGTGCGAGCGTTGACACTTGAGGCACTCCGTTCTTCAAACGTCGGAGGCGGCTGCATTGCCCATCGCTAGTTTTGAGGATGAAGTTGCGGTTTGAGATAATTTCGACGATGAAGCGGACTAGGTGTCGATCGGGGATGGTCTGGAGTGTAGCTTCAATGCCAAGCCCTGATGCCAGAGTGTCATAGTCCGCAGTAAGATCCACAAGAACCAGACCTGCCTCACATCTTCCTTTTTTAACGTACAATCTTAGGAAAACAATATAAAAATGTCGCCGTTCTGGAGCTTCCTGCACAGCAACTGTTGAAGAAGAAGGAAACACGAAATCATCTTTAAATTCAATTATTTCTGGTGTCCCCCAAGGCTCGGTTTTAGGCCCTTTGGTCTTTTTATTATTTATAAATAACTTTACAAATTCAAATTTTATGAAAACTAAACTTTTCGCTGGTGATGCAGTTTTTGTTCAGAGTGACAATCGCTAATCTGGGATAATTGTAAAACTCGGTTAATTGTGAAGTAACAAAGGCAATGGATTGGCTAACTGCACACAAACTCTCGTTAAATATTTCCAAAACAAAATATGTGTTAATCACAAATAAACATGCAAGCACAGAATCCTTTGCAATAAATGTAAACGGTAATCGTATTGGAAAGAACTTTGACTTACAAGTACTTTGGTGTAATTGTAGATGAAAAACTAGCTTGGAAAGAGCACTGTAAACAGTTGTGTTGTACTATATCCAAATACGCTGGTGTCATATATAAAGTTAAGCATAATTTTAATAACCAAGCATTACGTATGTTGTATCACAGTTTAATACACTCAAGAGCACAGTGTGGAATTATCACTTGGGGAAGAGCAGCTTCATGTCATCTACAACCAATATCGGTTGTTTTAAATCGCGCCATGAGATGAACAAACACAAATGAACCTGTGACTGGCAAAGTTACTACCATTTATAAAAACGCAGAAAATTCTCCAACTAAAAGATACATACCAGGGGTGGGCGAATTTGCTCAATGGGAGAGTCATTTACAGAAAACCAAAAACACCAGCGAGCCGCAAAATCAGTTTGTAGTGTTGATACAAATACCGTAAACATGCAATTTTTACATAAAATGATCTAAAGTTATTGAAATACAACAAACACATTATTTATCAATTTTAGGTTTCTGTTTGATTTGCCACTCTCCACAAATCTTGACAATACTATGATAAAGCTGTGCGAATTCATTCTCCCATTTGTTAGGGTTGCACGATGGTTTGATTTTACGAACTTCATAACGGAGAATAAAAATTCACAGCAATATGTTGTGCTAAATACAGAAATTAGTGGTGCACTGGTCTTTTAAATTCTGGTAATTGCTGTCTGGAAGCTGCCGCCAGAAGTCAACTGCAGGGTGGCATTGATTGAGATTATTTAAAGCCTTGCATTAAAAAAATATTCAAAGATATTCTTGGATTTCAGTCAGTTTCATTTCTACAGCAGACAAGTTTGTGACAAACGGTTGGCGAACTGGGCAGTCATCACTGGCGACACTGACATTGAATAGATTTACAAGGAAGCATGATTTTAACTCCTGCAGATAGTCAAGTTTGGCTGGGAGCTCCTCCAATAGCCCTTGCAATTTGTTTTTGTATTCTTCCATTCTTTGGTCTGCAATTGCCTCTCATTCTGATACTAGGAAAACGACGGAACGTTTTTGACAATGTCTCTTTGAAAAAAAGTAGCCTAACTTGAGCTTGACGTGCACTGTCTTTGTTATCAAATCGCGTAGGCTTGCTGGTAACTAACTTTACGAACTCGTGTAAACATATTGATAAATGAAACAAACATTAAATACGAGGCGACAACTCGCTATTACTTGAGATATTGCTATTCAGCTGGAACAGCCACACAAAACATGTCGGCGAGCAGAGCGACAGTTTGCCCACCACTGATATATACAATCTTGAAGTAAGCAAATTCATATATAAATACACCAGCTTTCAGCTACGTTTAACAATTATTTTAAACTCATTACAGATGTTCATCCGTAAATACACGACAAATCAAAACCCGACATTTTGCTCCAAAAGCACATTCAAACTCAGGCAGTAAAATCATAAAATACAGTGCAATAGAAATGTAGTCAAAAATTCCTTTTGAAAGAAAAAATAAACCATGTTTGGTACTTTTTTCAGCGGAATATAAAAAATATGTATTACTCAGCTACTAGAAACATATTTTGTTTTTTTTATTGGTGTACATAAAACAAGTGCATTGATTTATCTGTTTAACGCTGTTACAATGGAAATAGTCGAATCGTGAAGTATCGCAGTTATATCTTACTCAGTTGTTTTCTGGTACACACACTAAAATTGGTCTCATCGAACCCTTGCATGAAGTAGGCAGTGGAATGCCTTTAGTCTACAAACGCAAATCCCACAAACTGCAAGCGAATTTCCGTTCCCATGCACGACTCGTGATATGGACTGAGAATTCTTTGCTGTAATACACGTTTGGAAGCTCAGTTCTCAACCTGCTTAAATTCCGTGACACCATTGCAGTGCTGCACTAGTTTACAACTTTTGACGCATTTCCTCTTTAGTTATCAGAAATTTTTAAATATATGTGAAAATAGGAAATGTGCAATGTGACAACGTTAAACTATTTTCTTCTGGTGATTTGACCGTGCCTGTAACGCATTTTGCTTCAATGAACCACATAACCGCATATTAAACTTTATACTCAGAGCAAGACTTTAACTTAATGCTATAAACTGTTCCCTTTACACTGTAAGTAGCTTCGTGCTTGGGAGGTCTACAGTCTAAATGACCCTTGGTCCTTCGCAGCCTCCCACTCCCCCCATGCATTTTTATATGTTGGTGTACTTGGAGGTCATCGCAGCAAAACATTATAATAATCGAGATGGCGTCATTCATTCCTATGCCTTTTATGCTTGTATTTCATCGAAGTAACCATCAAGCGTATAATTTTCTTGTACCGCCACGTATATATCTTCGTGTTCATTCATGTAATTTTGTGTGCTTTGTCATTGCGATGTATGCTTAAGTCTCGCCCGCTGCGTGTGGGAGTGAAGACATTACACAATGCAGACGTTTACAAAATCATCCTGAGAAAACGCAACAAGGACGCTTTGTTGCGAAACAAGGATATTGAACTAGTTCCTTTTAAAAGAAAGACAATATTTTCCAAACCAACTGGACTGTTGAGAAACTTCACGACGCACTTACACTGGGTTTTCTTTTACACAGGTACATTTTGGCCATTTATCCTGTAATAGTATTAAAACTTGCCGAAACAGTTTTCACTCGCCTAATTTTTCACACATTATGACCGAAATGTCTCAATTTTTTTGGTCATTTCAAAATAAATTCGGTCTATAACCGAAAAATTAGCAAAAAAATAAGCCCAGCACTTACACAGACCGCTGTGGGTTCAGAAATAAAAACCTTTCAGCCCCTTCGTGTAGTTACGAGTTACACGTTTAAATTACGGATTGGCATAATACTTTTCATAATTCGTAAGCCTTCAAATGTCAATTCCCACACATTAATAGCAGCAGCCGTCGATGAACTAAAATTGCTATGAACGCGATGTTGATGACCCAGGCACCGCACGATTAGAGGTAAAGGTTTCTGACCTTACGTTCCATTACAATACTTTTGCGTACGGTACGATTTTCCACAAAAATCTGTCGAAACCCGTTTGGAAAACCAAAAATGTTGGATGTTAGGGATTTTGATATCTCTATTCTCTGGGTTTTTTCACCTCTCATGACCGAGAAAAAACCGTCTGTTGCCCAAGCTTGAAAGCGTGCAGCATCTTTCCACGCTATCTGTGAGCTGACGATTAAACGCGCTGTAAACACTTCAATAGAAGCAATTGAACCAGTCATACTATGAAAACACAAAACGCATTGCAAGAAGTGCAAGCAGACAATCGGAAGAACTATTTTAAGAAAGTGTATAAACGTTTCCGGAGGCAGTTTCACGGATGCGCAATGGCTTCTTTATCATAAAACGGTCTCAGTCTTGACAGTGACGTAATACTGCATACTTTCCTCTTCTTCCTTTCCGTCTTCGCTTCGATGCAGTAGCGATGAATCCGGTTGGAAGTCATTTATTAATTCAATAAGTGGGTTGTCGACGCTCCAACATACACTGCATATACTCTGAAAAAGAAATGCATACTTTTTTGGAACTTACACTGAAGGGTTTCAGGTTTCGGTTTTTGGTAATACAGTACACGAAGCGGCCATCCACAGTATCGCAGGAACGATCTAATGACCACCAACAAAAATACAAATCACATTCTTGTGGTTTTCTAGTATCCGTTTTTTTTATATGTTATCGTGCTGGCGAGTCCCTGCAAAACCACAACGCTTTCTCTATTCGGACATCGAAAGTGGCTTTTCGGGTGGCTCTCGCTCAAAAAACGAGCCGGAAGTACTCTGGAAAGCACTTTATACAAATTCCTTACTGAAATCCGACATGAAATGTTGGACACCATTTTGTAAAACCTAAAAGTTTTCATAAAGATTTTCAGGAAGTTAAATTTCCCGGTTTGCCCTCCTTCGCTGCGGGTCTGAAGCCTAGCATCGATTTCTCGTTACGGCATTTGACGGACCGATCGCGCAGGGTTATGCACACAAACGAACACCCCGCCAATTAAAACAAAACTTACTTAAGAACAAGCAAGCAATCACAAAGCTCACAATGGTGTGCTTAATTTTACAGCAGTTCTGAAAGTAGGGTGGTCATTAAATGCACGAAAAGCCATACCTCTCCGCGGCAAGGAGTGTTGTTGTTCAAACGCAGTCTCCATAAATGCGGCTCTCTTCCGTCGATGAACATCTTGATATCGTTGTATTGAACAGGGAAGGTGAAAGTTCGGTTGAAGTCGACCGGGTTTTCCACGTAGTATTGCAACGCCGACCTGCGCACAGTCCGGATACCGTAAAACCTCTATTTGAGCGCCACCTATAATAGAACGCCACTACAAATTAAGGGTTGAAAAGTAGAGCGCCACCCTCTAATTGAACGCCACTTTGATAATTTCTTCTATTTTGGAAATAGTTACGGCTGAAATCTCTGAAATCTCCTTTCTACCGTGTTTCTCCAAAAATAAGACCTGCCCTAAAAATAAGACCCCGCCTGAATTTCCAGAATGATTTTAATATAAGCCCTACCTTTAAAATAAGACCTAGTCGATAGCGCGAAAGTGCAATGCACGGCGAAAAGAGCTACACCAAATCCGGAAACATGCGAGCACCATCAATGGAAGTTTATTTGAAGTGGATAGTCGATGCTTGGGATCAGCTGCCGAAGGATCTGATCATCAAATCGTTCAAGGGATGCGGACTGGCCAACACTCTAGACGGCTCTGAGGATTGCAAGATCCACTGTTTCAGGTCAGACGGCCCGATTCAGACTGGACAGGAACTTCTCAAGCAAGCGTGGGGCAATACCGACATTACCGGTAAACGTGAACTTATTCAGCAACTTGATATTGATGCGGAAAGTATTGAAAATGACGAGGACGGTTTCAACAGCGACGTTTCACTTGATTTTCACCAGTGAATCTGTGATTACTTACCAGTAATCATCCTGTATTCGTGTCTTTTGATAATTATGTAAATGTGTTGGATGTTTTTTCTTTTCGTTAATAAATTGTATCTCAAAATTCTGACCAGCTAACCGAAAAATAGAGCGCCACCCTCTAATTGAACGTCACCTCTAATAGAACACCACTATAAGGGGAGGGTTGAAAAATAGAGCGCCGTGGCGGTGAAACAAGAGGTTTTACACGGAGAACAAACGATCTGCATTGCAGGCGGGCAGTGTGGTTCAAAATTTCAAGCATTATATTTAGCGTATCAGGCACACAGCACGAAACCTTGCAACGAAAATTTGCTCATTTTGACACAAGCTACAAGTTTCCACAAAGGTGACGCAGTCTAATCAATCCAGCTTTGCCAATAATTTTCATCGCTTTCTTACCACACGCATTGTATCAAGTCCCAATCATCGCAAGTTATGAAAACAGAACCCAGTCAGCTGAGTCCTCGAAAGCTTGCAGCAAACCTAGAGCTTTTAATTGTCATTTTTAAACAAAAACATTTTTACTACTGCATTGAAACCTTGGCAGTTGTACATCGCCCGGAACTGGCCAGGTGTAGAAACAATGCAATACAGACGAGGAGTTGTTTGGAAAGAGCAAACGTTTCATCTATGGCGCTTCGCTGACTCACCTGACGACTGGTAAAACTTTGGCTCTGGGTAGGTTAAGCGATGACGAGCAGTGGACAGCCAGCTCGACCACGTGATGAAGCTTCAGAAGTCCGTCAAACCTGGATAGCAATGTTTCTTCGTCGCTTGCGCCGCTAGGTGACGCAACAAGCCGTTCGACTTGTCTCAGAGTGGATGGATGGTTGTCCAAGAAGAAGGCGAGGTAGTCTCGGCGCAGTTTTTCCACAGCAATCTCCGCAACCAGTTTTATCGGGACAGAACCAGTTAATTGGGGCACGACAGGTTTGCCCTTCAAAAAAATACAAAATGCAAATTTTCCTTCTTTTTCAGAATCGTGACAGAACGCGTTCGTTTCGTGTTCACGAACTGTAAAAATACAAATCATAAAACAACAAAATGCTGCAATCCAACATTTGTGGAAGAAACGATGACATACATGATGCACATTCAGTCCAAAGCATAATCTCGCCCAAACAAATGTCGCTTTATTAGATCTTTAAATAAAGTACTACAATCAGTTACACAAATGCACTCTAGCATTGTCAATAACGCACATTATTCTTTTTGCCTCATACTGTTATGCGTGTCACCACAGAACTTTAGGTTAGGCCATAACAAGTGTCTTTTTAAAAAAAAACAGAATACCATTAAAAAGACGTGTAGATTCAGCTTTCGCAAATAGACATCAGCAAGAAAATTATTACAACAAATCATATTGCCAACGGCAACAACCCACAGGTACTACTATTACTTTCAGCGAAAAAAACAAACCCAATAACTTTTCAATTGGGGTTTAAGATGAGGCACACTAACCTGGTACGACTGCCGTACAATTTGCGCCACAGTGGAGTTGCTATCATCATGAAGCCAAAACCGCGCGGTTTTCCCACTAACGATTTGTTGCATTATGTACGCCAAACCATCACGCAGAGCGGCCACACTGTTCACCACCTGGAAAAGTTCGCGTTGACAAAACCGAAGGTACCCGGTACTGTAACAGGTTTAAATGCTTGTGATACACCACATCTTATACCATGGAGGTCGTTTATTTCCATGGTGCAATGAAACAAGTGAGTGAATTTAACATGTTCAAGATAAGCACTTGCACGTAATGCCATTAACTGAAGAAGTTTAAAACCAATAGATAATAACGGAAAAAAAAGAATTGCGTTGACGTGGATGCTCCAGATAGTGTGGAACCCAACAAAGGCAACAAACACAAACTTCTACCCAACCATGACATGGCGTTTCCCAACAAATACCCCGAACTGCTACAGGAGAAGTACCACGCAAAAATCAGCAATCTCAGACATCTGAAATTCATCCAGCGACACTTTTCACTCGATGAAAGACAACATTGGCCGTACCTTTAGCACATCCCATAACTTCTCGGTAAAATCCAGCTCTTTTCTGGACGCAATTAAATTTTCTTGGACGTTAGTTTCATCCTCACAACCTTAAACAAAAACACGCGTACTTTGACTGACAGCTACAACACTTCTTGCCGCGAAAAACGATCCCTGAATCGAAGCCCACTTGTTCACAAGGCAGAAACTTGCTTGAAATCAGAATTCTTGGTTGAAGAAGTGGAGGCAAAGAATAAAAATATTACCAAAACCAATTTTTAGACAAAATCTTACATTTTTCTTCCCATCGCACAACACCAACCGCGACAATTTAAATTCAAAAATGCATCTTACTCAAATTGCATTCACTGGAGCTTCAAAAGTTTCTCCAAAAGTAACATGAACTTAATAAACCACAACACAAGCTGCGATAATTAACACTATAAAATACATCGTTCTCAGAAAAACGCATTCACTTGAATTACGCATCATTGAGCAAGGCAACGCGTCTATTTAAAGTTTTAATATTTTTTCTGAGAACGACGTATTGTAATAGTGTTAATCATTGCAGCTTGTGTTGTGATTTGTTAAGTTCATGTTACTTTGGCAGCAAGTTTTGAAGCTCCAGTCCAGTGAATGCAATTTGAGTAAGACGCATTTTTGAGTTCTAGTTGTCGCAGTTGGTGTTGTGATTTATTCACTTCAGGCTTGAGGTTGTTTGCCTTCTCTGCTCTTATTTTAGCCTTTCAACGTTTCACCTGTTTGCATTGCTTGCAGATGTAAGGACTGACGATGCACAGTGGTACTCCACAAAGCTGTGATAAATGCTGCTGAATAGTGCGCGGACCCGCAGCGTGCAACTTTAAAATACAGCCCAAGGAAAAACATGAGAATCGCGGCACTTTACCTTGCTTTGCATCGGACATCTTGCGTATGGACGACTTTAAAAGGTTGTTGAACGAGACAAGAGTTGCCTGGAATTCGGTGACAATATCCTAATAACAAAAGNTTATGATTGAAAAGCATGTGAGACCTCGAAGCACACAACAGAAAATTGTCACGACGGACTTCCAAGCTTTGTTCCAGAGTATACTATTGGCGTTGTTTTCTGCAGCGCATTAACGCAGGGACGGGCAAAGTCTGGCCCTGTGGGTAACCTGTGGCCCCTGGGCCTGCGTATGATGCCTTGTAGATAAATGTTTGGCTATACAAAAGTTTATTCCGCAAAAAATGTTTATTAACAGCGTATGTAATGTGTACTACATTATTTTATCTTTGACCTCCATCTGATGGACTACAGTAGCATTACTACCAGTAAAGCATAGCAGGTGGATAAATGTCATTGTATTTTACATAAGCTGACGTATGGCCCATCTGCCAATGCCACCTGAAAATGTGACCTATAGAGATCGAGGTTTGTCCAGCCCTGCACTAAAGCATTCGTTGTACCAAAATTTTCCAATAATTAAGAGATAATAAAAATGACTGAAGGTTTCCTGCTGAAGTAAACACCAGGACACTTGCATTTACTACAAATATCAACCAAGAGTTACATTAACAGTTGTTTAAAGGATGATTGCAGCATTTACAGAATACCTTATTATGCATATTATCTTCCCAATCTGTCCATTTTATTTCTTTCTTCGGACCAAATGCACTTAGCAAACCTTACAAAAATAGCGAAGTCAACTGCCTGAAGCACAACATGAACCATAACCAGAAATAACACAGTCATGAAGACATAGCACATGTGAAGTATTTATTGGAACAAATGTAGAACATGGCTTGAAAGATATCAATTTCCTTTTCATCAAAGGCCTGAGAAATAATGTTTGGACAACACAGGTAGTTACACCTACGCTACAAAAATAAGAGATAAGTAAACTGCACGACCAAATCTACTAACATGTTAAAGATTATGCTGTTCTGGAATAAACAGCAGACTTCAAACTTCCTTTTTTTGACTGAGACATTTTGGTCATTTGTCCCATAACATAATATTAAAACCCACCGTAAGAGTATTCACTAGTCTATATTTTCCGGCATTATGACTGCATTGACTTTAATTTTTTCGATCATTAAAAAAATTTGTCAGTGACTGAAAAAATAAACCTAGCTTCGAACAAAACATATATATACCTTCGAGTGCAGCAATCTCCCTATACAATCCATATACATGGCTTCCCAGATGACCAGGAACAGGTTTAACGCTCAGGTGGATGCTTGCAATTGATTCAGGGCTAAATTTCATTGCAGAAGAAACCTTTAAATAATCACACACATTAAAAGAACA
>JGI24022J15233_10011291_pt1 | contig 10186 bp, 6 predicted proteins | sample Ectturendosymbi2_FD_15233 | JGI IMG/M metagenome (IMG submission 15233)
ATTGTGCTAAAATAGTTTTGGACGACAGAGCTTGCAACACGTTGAAACAAGTTTCCCCTTCTAATAACACAATCAAGATTTTTACCATTAATCCTCGAATCGAGATGTTGGTGAAGTGGAAACAATCGCAAAAATCACATTAAAAATTAAAAATGAGCATTTTCCTTTTCTGTTTGATTGATATGATGAAAACGAGTGAAATCCTTGAGTGAAACCCATGAGTAGATCCTTTTAATTGTTATATCTATTATGCGAAACCTATATACCACCGAGCTAATAGGTACTATAAGTATTGGCTAAATAGCGTTCCGTTAAAAATCGTCACTAAAAATATCAGGAGGGAAATTCGAACTTGGTGATTTGCCTTAGTGAGAAACTAGACCGAAAAGGCCAAGAACCGCTGGACGAGAGGAATAAGCAATGGCAAGTACATCTTGTGTATCGTACAAAAATCACACTGACAAAGATTTGCAGAGTGAAAGAAAACCTTGGAAACCATATTATGACGAGCCCACTACGGACTGCAACTGATCGCATGAAAGAATTCATGAAACGAAATTTTCCCAACAAGATTGTGTTAAGTTTCCAGTGCAAACAATGAAAAGCTGCTTAGATTTCGAAAGACGCTCGTCGCAGGTAGATTCCAAATTTACGACAAGATTTTATAGCAAAATCAAATTTTTAAAACCTGAAAAATCATCGAATGGACAATTTGTAGCTTAGAAATTGCAATCACAAGATCTATCAATCCGGTGCCAGGCGAAATTTCTGACTTCACTCCATGTACGCATGAACAGAGTAACATTCTACATATCAAATACGCTGACAAAACCTATTATTAGGGCTTAGGGAGTCGTGTTTAAGTAGCCTACGTGTGTCGGGATAGGGTTTGGTTTGTGTGAGAAAAAGAAAAGTAATTGAGGTCAACCATCAAGTCCGAAATATTTTCAATGGTTAAAGTTATTCCCGTGCTATAGCTTGTTTTGGGTACCTGACATCTAACCAAAATGCTTTAATTAACACAACACACATCAAAAAAAAATCGCCAAACTTTATTCTCTTGCTGTGAGAAGCAAAATAACTGAAAAACAATAACAGGTCAGAAATTTCGCAGAGGTCAGAAACTTCGCTTGACACTGGANAACATTGATATACAAGGGGCAGTTGTTTCGACTGTTACGTCATAAGCGCAGTGGGACAAAATCCTGCAACTACTGAAAAGTTNTACAAACAGAAAAACTTCCACAGATTTTGAATAATTCAAACAAATCGGATGCCTAGGCAAAATTTAAAAATGCCTGCAGAGTAACAGACCGCCACGACATCAAATTTTACACGCACCGTCTTGTTGTTTTGACTTTGTCGGCCATTGACATCCAGTAACACATCGTATCAGGATTGCAGCCTCGTGCAAGTTCATGTGCGTTGGTTTGCAGAACGAAGCAAAGCGTTACATTCGTCGAAAGGAAATCTCTTGTAAAACAGTGTAGATGTCACTGAGATTGATTTATGACTGAGATCAACAGCGCAAATCACAGATGTGAACAGTAAAACAGAAAAGTCTATTTTTCTGATCTCATTATACGCATTGATGTTCGCAAACAAACACAAACAACAACGAAATGCTGACATTATCTATCTCAAGCTTTATCTCAACTGCCTTTTTCGTTACAGCTAACTTGTCAAGTGTCTGCATAACTGTAGGTTCTTGCTTACGGTATATGCTTTAGTTAAGGAAACGACAAATGTTGGCAGATATTGTGGAAAATCTATTTATATGGAAATGTTTTGGTTTCACAGGGAAAGTGAGAATTGAAGGATATTTTAGAGCAAAACATCGGTTGACAGCGTGGATGAAGAAAAATATGTGCACCAGCTTTGAACCTTCACATATTAGGCAGGACGTTTTTCCCGCCAATGATATCCACCTTCTTCCAAAAAAAAATCACGTCAAACTATTGTGACGAAACTAATTTTGTAATGTTTTGTGACCACCATTGTAGGATAATGTTTTCCTAAATTTCACTTAAGTCATTTAAGCCTGTGAAACCTTCATCAAAGTACATGAATTTGTTTCAAAATTCCACAAAGTATACACAAGCTGGAAGGTCTTAGGAATGAAAAAATTGAATATGTTGCCTTCTCCAAACATTTTAGGGTTAACAGACTTCTTATGCATTATTTGGTAACTTTTGTTGACTCACAGTTTGCCGAAGCAAATGTTCTTCTCATGTGCTCTGCCTTGATAGTAATATATTCTAGCACACTGCACAAGCGATGATATGCACAACACATTACCAAAACCTTTTCTGCCACACTGAACCAGTCATCCCAGGTTTCATGGAGTAGGTACTGTAATTAATGTTCCTGGCAACAAATAGTTAAGGTGAAAGGATTGCAATTGTTTTAACACTATTTTTTCTGATAAAATGCTATAATAATGTGGCAGCAGCAAATAGAGCATTGCCTTTGAAAAGTGTCTCAATATCGTGCGTTTCACCGAGATATGACTATTAAATGTTATGGAAATTTCAGCGCTGGAAGAAATTAAGTAATACTGAGCAGTTTCAGAACTTTCTTTTTGCTTACACACTTGCAGTTTACGTATGGATGTGCAAAACGCTGTTTCCAAAGCAGTACAAGTGAGATAATTAAGACCAATCAATACAGTTTAGTTGAAATTATGTTTTGTTGGAGTTGTGAAAGAACGGCCCTTTTGTTCATATGCCTTTTCAGCAATGATGTTTATGAAACGAGAATATTGAAGTAAAATTGTTAAGGACGCTCTCTGTGTCAGTACAACAAACACACTGTCAATATTCTTAAATTAGATGTGTTGAAAGCACATTTTCAGCTTTAATTTTACTTCTCTACGTCATTCTGCGTCATTTTCACATGTCTGCCCAACCTGCTGCAACAAATATACCTCCTTGTCTTTTACTTGTTCCAACAAAGACCCAAAATAAAATTGCCACATCTGCCACGATCACAACATATGAATACTACATTCTACCACGTTAATGTGTTCAATGTGTTGTGCTCTGCTGACCCTTCAGTGAAAAACAAAGTCTCAGATACATCTCAGTGTTACGTGAAACCCTGGATCCTGTAAGAATAGCATAACACCACCACGAGACATAGTCACAACAGAAAATTGCGCCAATATTAACAACGCGCCACTGAAGCAAAAAAGCTTATTTGTTTGTTTGTTTGCAAACTAACATGTTGCTGGCGTTGTCGTAACTATGCCCGCGACAGTTGTGAATTAAAATTTTCAAGTTTTTCATGATGTTGATAACAATGCTTCCAGATGTTCTGCGTCGCGTCCCTCCACTACAGTGAACTTCAGAAACTGTTCAACCAGGAACCCCTGTTTTGTTGACACAACGCACTGCAAACCCTAGCTGATCCAGACGGGTAATGTCTGACGTGGAATCCACAATTAAACTGTAGCACTTCGCTGATAAAACTTCAGCAACGATTGTGCTCCAAACTTGTCTAGCCATGAGCTGGATAAATTCACTGAAAAATTCCAGAGAAGAGATAAGTACCAACTCCGCGTTGCCAAACAAGTGTAAATGATCTTTTACGAAAGCGTCGCATTGCGCCAGCAATTCAATTATTGCAAGAAAGTTTCCATTATGAGTAGAAATAATTCTTTAACTTCGTCCTCGGAAAGGCAAACCACGCGAAGCTAAAATGTTACAACTGAAACAACTATGCGCAATACATTTCTCAAGTAATCTTGTTCATTTTCTATCTGGGCAGTCCAACTTTTATCACGCGGTTCAGTTTGTCGACCGAACACGGACAATGTGAGAATGCATTCTTTGTGCGAAGTGCTACCTTGGTGCTCAGAGAGACGATGGGTATTTTTTCAGGTTTTTAGTCCGATTGTTAATGATGCATGACAGCAGGATGAAAACTTACGACAAAGCAAAAAAGTAACACGGTCGACTAAGAATATTTATGCCACATTCGCCTGAACCGTTCCCCATTCATAGGTGTTCTAAACATTTTTGATTTCTTTAAGTATCTTGTCCTGCTATCATCGTAAGGATTGGCCGAGGTTCTAAGATTCAGTAAACCTAAATCTTGTTCAAGCTTCCTCTCTGCAAAGTGCCTGCGTAAGTGTGCACTAACGTTTTTCCATTGGGCTGGATCCGCAGAAGATAAAGCCAGCTCCCCAACAGCAAACTAATTTCGTTCATGGTCCTCTACAGCAGTGTTATTCAAACTTTTTGTTGCAGAGGAACCTTCCAGACATGGTTGCATTGCCATGGAACCCTATGAAACTGTGAACCAGTTGTATTGCTACAACCGCATAGCAGTGTGGTGGCGTGTGGTGGCGTATGATGTGTGGTGGCATTACAATGTGGTGGCGCCTGCATCTCTCTCGCGACCAACCATGTTCCTCAGTATCAAGGCTTTCACACGGCAATTTCTTACTTGATGTTTAATCTTCCACAGACAAAAAGCTTGCAGAAACGCAAGTCACTGCAGAACTCCGATCAAAAGAGTGGTGTCATTCTTATATTGCGTTTTGTTATATAACCCATTTCTTATATAACCTAACTATGCACCTACGGTAACTGTGCTATTACTGTGAAGGCAATATTATAGTGTTGCTACTCTACAGGTACCAGACTACACTTTGCATATTCGCTCGTTTCAAGGTAAATCGTGAAGTTGTGCCTCTGCCCAGTTTCGCAAATTTTGAGTTAGTAATGCGTCGTCACAGCAAGGTGTTGCACGGGGCCCCAAAAACGCGGGGCTGGAGGCCAAGGTCTACTTGGCCTGTGCGTAAATCCGTCACTGACAATTGCGAAGAAAAGATTTAAGTAAAAGTGTTTTGTTGTTACAACCAAATAGAGAGTTGAAGACAAAATATTTGCAAAAATTCCGTTGACAGAATTGATGCTGAAAAACATGTGCAGCAAATGTAAACCTACTCCCTGTTACGTAGAAGATTTTCCTGTGAGTGTTATACACCTTCTTAGGAAGAAATATTACCTCAAACTATTGTGATGAAACAAATTTTGCTATGGTTTTCAAAAGATCATTGGAGGAGAATGTTTTCCTAAATTTTACTTCAGAAGCTGACAATCGAATTTGATGCTTCAAAGTGTGTCTTTTCTGACCATGGTGGTTGTCTGATTTAAGATTTCGTTAGAGTATCTGCACATGGTAAACTATGAGATTATAACAGAATTAATTGACGTCTTTGAATGCTGTGCATGCATTCATCAAGCATAACAGAATGTTTTTTTTTTAATTTCCACAAAGCATAAGAAGATGCAATGACTCAGCAAGTGAAAAATTTGAAGAATTTGCCTTCTCCAAACCTTTTTGGTCTATCGTTGTTGTTATGCGTTATTTGGCAATTTTTGTTGAATCACCTTTGGGCGAAGTAAACGTTAGTTTTATTTGCTCTCCCTTGCTAGTAATGTATGCGCCTAGCACAAGGGAGCATAAGCACAACATATTGCCACAAAAGTTACGACCACACTGTACCCGCATGCCAGGCTTTAGACACTCAGTGTTTGAAGTTGCTTGTAATAAATTGCAGAGGTGAAGGATTTCAAATCTTTCAACCCTTGTTCTTATAAAAAAAAGTGTGATAATGTGGTACCAGCAAATAGAACACTGCGACAGACAAGTGTCTCTATGTCGTGTGTTTCATGAAGTAAAATATACGCATGGAAAAGGTAAAAACGTTTCAGCGCTGGAAGGAATTAAAGCATTAGTGTGCAGATGCAGAAATTACTCTTTGCATGCACACTTGCAGTTTACACATGTATGTGCAAAAACGTTGTTTTGAAAACAGCACAAGGGAGGAAATGAGCTGGTTGATGCCAACCAATGTAAATTTAGTTTCAAATTTTGCTTTTCTGAAGTTGTGAAACAATGGCGCATTTATAAGCATCTTCTGCAATTGTGTTTTTGATGCTAGAATATTGAAGGAAATCTTTCAAGAAAGCTCTCTATGGCAGTACTAACAAACACACTGCCAATTTTCAAATAGATATCCATGAAGATCGATAAGCACTTTGAACAATTGAAATGTGTGTTATTCCAATAGCGCAATTTGCAAACCAATATTTGTCATCATTTTGGAGTCCAAAATTTATATTGAAAATCGAGAGAAACAAAATGAGTTTTTCTGAACGTACTAAGCATGCAATAGATATTTCTCAGTAAGAAATCATATGACTTCGCACATGCCTACATCAGTGTAATGTTTGAATTTGATTTCCGTTTTTTGCTCATTTAGTTTCATTCATGCAATCAAATCATAAAAATACTAATGTTTGTAACAGACTATAAGTACAACAATAACAGTAAGTTTAGTCATCCATCAAAATTGCCTCACGTGCAACTGCTTATGGTTTGTTGCAAAGAAGGACCGCCATTGCTAACCATGATTGCATTTACTCAGGGTTTAATGGAGCACTAGAGAAGAGCAGTAAGCAAGGAACAAGCACTGTGTGAAATGAACAGACTGCTGAATAGAACAGATTCTGGTTGCATTTTACTCGTTTGTCAATGCAATGTATCCACTATATTGATTTAGGACAGGGTGATTAACGGCAGGAGGATCGTTGCAAATCGCAACTAAGATGGATTTCATCGTTACGAATAAGTTCATCCTGCTTGCAAAAATATCGATAAATTGCTTTATGGACATTTTTGAAAATAATCGGTTCGTCTACAACACAGTAAATGAATGTTCACAAACTTTGCAGTCGCTCAAAGTTACAGTCAGGCGATAGAATTAGCCATTAGGCGATGGACTGAAGAAAAACCAACCTGTTTACAAATCGGCCCGGACTGAGACACGAAGAGACCACGACAGCGATTTTGAGTGACAATGGAATTTTTCAGATTATTGGGTGCATAATGACGTGAAAGAAGACCTGCTTTATCTGCAGAATATATCAGAGAAAATGCAAACGTACAATTTTGCAAAATAATTTTGTCGGTCGGTGAAGTGTTCACCTCATATAGTTGTTAAATTTAATAGCCTTGCAATTCAACCGTCATATCCAAAAACATGGCGCAGATCATCTCACTGCTCTAATACCTTGAACATTGGTCTGCACGTTTTTGCAAAAGTCAGCAGCCAGGAAGAAGCCCAAGTTACAGTATGTAGCGTTAGAGCGACGAAATGCAGTATGCTAAGTAGTACATGATATGTTAGTATATCTTTGTAACCTTTAAGCAGTAGAGATGCTGAAGGTGGAAATTTTCAATGTTGTTTAGCAACAGTTCAGTGTTACAGTGCTATTTTCAAGTGGTTTCTTTAATTCGTGGTTTGTGACAAGCAGAGGTGGTGTTCGTTCTACTGCAAAAGAAAGGTCTATTATGAGTTGAATTCTATGATCAAAATTTCACCGACGCTTACATTGTTCTTACCCAATCCTTGGACATGATAATCATCGGTGTAATATCCGTTCATTAAAATTGAACAAATAATCACAACTGTGAGAAAGAAAACATGAAAAAATGCTTATATGTTCCTGGTCAATTTCAAAAGATTTCTGTGCGATAATGCGGTTTTACAAAGTTTAAATATCGGATAACTTGTATTAACTTGGCTCACGAGCTTTACGTGTCTACAAACAATCGTTAAAGCTATCGGAGAGTTAATTTTTCAACTATTTTCCAAAAGTTGGATTGAAGAATGATTCACAAAAAATATTTACAAGAAACACTGACACGCCTGAACAAGTCGAAAATGCAAATGGACGAACGTTTTGCCTCATTTTTGATCACGGGCAATATGCAAAGTGTTAATATCACGAATTTTCAAAAAACGAATTTAAAAATTGGAGTAAGGCAGAGCACTGGTATCTAAAAACAACATGCAATAAAGTTGAATTCTGCCTTTCCAAGAAAACCAATATCAAATTTTCTTGACTAACTGCTTCACAAAATATGTGCTTCTGACCATATAAAGAATCTACGAATTGCCGTTTCATGCATCAGCCGTATTTTGTTGAGAATACGGTTTCATTTCATAAAGTCGTATTAATCCCCCGTTTGTCACACACACAACTCCATTTCTCCTTCTTGCACTTTTTTTGAGATGATTGTCATTGCTGTCTTTTGTAAAGAAGATGATATAAAACGTTATTACAACATGGCAACCACAAGCAGAGATCGAGATATAGGGCTTGAATGGCAACCAAAAACGGACACTATCAAGGCTACGGTATCTGTAAATGAAAGCAGCGAGGTGCTATGAAAAAAACGTCTTGTTGCTACATTTTTAAGCGCCTGTGTATTGAGGATGAAGAAAACAAACTAGGCTATTCTGATATTGATGATGCGATCTTGGGTCCAATTGCAGATGTTAAATGCAATGATGAAATTTATTACCAATTAGAAAAGGTTGAAGCAGCAGTGAATCAAATTGAAGGTTATCTCAAGGCATCAGAAGACAGTGCCAAACCAGAAGCCTTTCTTCGTTCTGGAACAAGCAAACGATCCCAAACATCATGCGCGATAGATCATCCGTTGGTACAGTTGTAATTAACATGCATAGATGGCCCCATAATTAGCAGCAGTGGCGTAGAAGCACAATCTGACGCCCCTGGTCCTAGCAGAAAATGCTGCCTCCTGGTGCGGGCAGCGATGTTATATTTATGACGTCATTGTTCTCAGTCAACCATGGCATGAGCTTTAGGTTTTTGAAGACCTTTTTCCAAGACCTTTCGCCAAATTTAGAGTAAATTGTCGTCTGCTTAACCTTCCTGAACACCATGCCCACACACAGCTGCAGCTGGTAATAGCTAAAACATGATGATATCAGCAGAGTATTCGAACAGGTAATAACTAGTCTAAAGAGAAAACCTTAAGTTGGATTGTTCCCAAACTGAAAAAAAGATTGTAAGGCAACAACAAATTAAGAAACATGAACGTAAAAACAACGGTTTTGTAGCATTTACTCAACAATTAATATTTTCGAACAAACACAAGATTTGTAGTAGGGGAGTTGATCTAACCGAAGTCACCATTACTCAACTCCCAAGACGGTTAACAGCCACACACAAAAATTATCAAAATTAATGACTTCAAACCGAAATGCCATCACAAAAGAAGAAATTAACCAGGAAGAAATGCGAATAGCAAGTGTGTGTAGGAAGAAAATCACCAACAATAATTAGTCTACATTTGAAAGTTGACCGATGTACTTGATCACCACAACTGTAGTCCTAATCATTTTGCAAAAAAGAAATTCTTTTCGCGCTTTTGCCAATAGAAAAGAAATGCATTAGGCCGCTATTTCAGGAATCTATTCCAGACGCGCCTACTCTAGCAAGCTGCAGCATCGTTCGTTGACCAAGCCACTACAGTGGCAACTGGGCTCTTTGAGCTATTAGTTAAGCTATAGTTCTGTTCTTTATTGATAGGGAAGGGACGTTACTTACTTGATTAATACTTTCGCTCTTCCGGTAAAGAATATTTTAATAGAGGTTGTTTGTCTTAGGTTGCTAATGTACGCAGGTTTTGCTGAAGAAAATGTGAGCGCTGTGTTGCAACGCTGAGCACCCAGTAATGGAAAACATTGTCTACCAATTGTGTATGTCGTCCAAATGAGCTACATTTTACCCAACTAATCGCAGGAACGTTTACTGCAGTCAAGTCCGTCGCCAGGATTTCGCAGCAGGGGGGCCAAAACTCATATGGGGGGAGCACATTTTTAAATCCAATATTGAATGTATGCAGCAACCGCCACGAAAAAAGTCGCTTGCGACATGTAAACTTTATTCACATTTACCTCGACCCAGAAAGTCATGCAGATATGAACGCCGAACCGGCCAAACATCGTCATTTGCTCTTTTGCAACTGGGGCAAGGGAAGAGACAAGAAATGAGATATTTTGCAAACCATTAAACCTTCTATCTCCTTCGGAAGGATTTTTTCCTAGTGGGGCCAATAGAGGATTTTTCCAAAATTTTTCCAGTGGGGGAGGGCAAAAGTGGTGAAATTTGTCTTTTCCCATTCAAAACTAGGAAAACAACCTGGTTTTGCTAGAATTTCAAAATTCGTCACCCATGTCTGCACCCCCCTTTCGACGCCCATGTCTCCTTGTAGATTGTTCTCGCGTTTCACCTTTGCCCCCGCCTCCTCTTTCATGTCGCACAAGCTACAGCATATCAGGCGGTTCGCTATACAGCAG
>JGI24022J15233_10011292_pt1 | contig 10186 bp, 9 predicted proteins | sample Ectturendosymbi2_FD_15233 | JGI IMG/M metagenome (IMG submission 15233)
ACGTCACTCACAGACAACCTGCACCCCCCAAGCAAAAAAATTTTTTTCGAGTCTAATCTACTAGACTGGCCACGTTTTTTGAGATATTCGCCGAGTCGCTAAAGCAAACAGGAGCGGAGATATTCATCCGCAAAGCCACGTGCGAATCAGCTGCTTTTTGCGAACCGCTTGAATTAACCCGGCAGCCAAAGTGGTAACAATATTAGTTACATTGCACCTAACCAAGGATTAGACACTAATGATTTTCAATTTACTCATTGTCAGATTGATTGGCTAAGTTTTTCAGAATGAAGTTGTTTAGTACAAGCAATTTTATTTTTCAGATTTGAGTGTGATGTTTAAAACCTTAATTCGTAGCAGAAAGAAGTGTTTCATTTTATATTTTTGCCTTGATACTTTAGCAGATATACCAAATGTACTATCACAATGTCAGAGCAGACTTCAAAAAGGCTTGCACACTTACGCAAAAACATTAGGCTTTTTAAAGTGATTAGGAAAATCAATATTTTAAAATTGAAAGTTGTTTTTTTTGGTCATTAACCGAAACTTTAGTTTGGTTATTTCAAGAAAAAAGTCTTTCCATCAGAATGTCTCCAAATATAGGTTAATGAATACAGCTACAGTGAGTTTTAATGCAACTGTGAGACAAAATATGACTAAAATGTCTCAGCGAAAAAAAAAGATTGAAATAGATGGCAAAGCACATTGTATTCTGTGTCATGTGGTTATAAGCAGTGTGAAATCTTGGAACATTGAGAGGCACTACAAAATTCATTACGCAAAATATGATTTATACCTCTTTAATATGCAGATTGTCATGTCATATATTTGGCTGATGCTCAGTTCTTATGTTGATACATGTTTCGTACATTTATTGCTGGTGTTAACGTGGACACATGGTGTTGGTTGTAGTACTAATTGGCTAAAAATAATTTTTTGCATCTTTTGCTTGCAGTAGTCTGTGAATAGCCTCTTTTGCTGCTGGTCTTGGCTTGTTTCCACAGATTACAGCCTTACATAGTTTTGTTTTAAGCATTTTCTACATATCTTTTGGTCCTGCTTTTATTTTTAGCAATGTTGACACGACAGGTGGTCTTGGTTTTACTTTTGATGTCTTTTGCATCACACTGTTTTTTTCGTGCCTCACAGAGCCTTTTGGTTTTGAATTGCTGACACTGCCAGGTGTTGCTTTAGTTTTTGACTGAAGATGGATTAAAAATAATCCGAAACGTCTCAAAATACAACATGTGTATTTTTTTGAAGGCTTTTTTTATTGTTAATGAAACTGTTTAGTCTATCCCAGTTTTATGCTCCAAAATCTGATTGCTATGAAGAAATTTTGGAATTGTTAAAATCAGCAGGTAACAAGCAAATCAATATTTTCAAGTGTGGCAATGAGTCAGAAGAAGTAACTACAACATCATACAAGGATAGCCATCTTCTACTTTGAAAGTGTAATTGGATGGTGAAATATGAAGCAGGCTATTGTTATGTTTGCTGAAGCATCTTGTTCTTCTAGCATTCAAATTAAAAATGAAAAATTGCAACTTGGTAACAATGCAATAACTCCACGTATGGAATGTTCATCAAACAACCTACATGATCAACTTCCTAGTGGGGTTGATTGATTTAAATCAGTGATTTAAATCAGCGATTTGAAGCTTTCACAGAAGCTGAACTAGTGAAATCTTGATGTAAATCAACCAATAATAATCAAAAAACTCATGCAAAAAATCACATGCAGTTTTGAAGATTTGTGTGATTTCTATGACACATTCATTAGCATTCTAATAGGTTTCCACTGATATTACTACAGATTGCAGGGAGTTCTTATGATAACACAAGTTAAAAGCAATTGAAGTTTTATCAATCATAGCCCTTATGATGTCACAGACTATGTCAACTACCTGCAAAAAGGCATGTGGACTGAAATCACTAACCCTAGTAGACTCAGAAGTCAGAATTGCTAGAATGCTACAAGTTTGAAAGTATAGACTGGCATAAATCAACACATTGGCAGCCAGGTTATGATACATTTATACTATGAAATTCACCCAAAATCAAGCAATTTCACCTGTCTTAGTAATGGCATAGCTCCTCTGCCAATTATGCTAGAGAGCTGTTCAAACCTTCAAAGCACTTAGCAAATCTTTGACTTCGCAATCAAAAAAAAGTTTTTGGGTTTGGGTCTCGTGTTTTTTTTTGTGAGTGATGTCATAAGCGAGGTAGGTTCTTGGCCATTTTGGCTCATGTTACCTGACCTATGGCCCAACCGCAAGACCAGTGTCTCCCAACTGGGGTGCCATTTGCGATACTCAGGGGTGCTGCAAGTTAATGCATCTCTGATATATTATTAAAAAATACAATTTTAAGATGTCACCAAACTTTAAAGCAAATTGCTAAGGGTTCACCACTGGGTGCTGCAAATTGTAATTTTCTTCCGTAGGGTGCCGCAAGACAAAAATGGTTGGGAAGCACTGCATTAGATGAAAGTATTTTCCTGAAATTTCCATTGGAAACTAGGCTAAAATCCAAGTTGTTTGAGCCTTTGATCGACTTTCTAGGGTTTCTGGTTCAAAAGTTATGACCTAAAATAAACCAAATTAATTAATTATCTAATTATAGAATTAATCACTTATTTGTTTATTTCAGATCATAACTTTTGAACCACAAACCCCAGCAAGTCATCCAAAGTGTTAAAAGACTGAGACTTTAGCCTAGTTTCCAATAAAAACTTGAGCGAAATACTACCATCTAGCGGTGTGGGTTCAGGGCCAGACGAAGTAGGCCAAAATGTACTCTACTTATGACGTCACCCACAAAAAATCCGAAAATCAAATTCAAAATTTTTTTTCATTCCAGACTGAAAGACTTGCCAAGGCTTTGAGGGTTTGAACAGCTCTCTAGCGCAATTGGCAGAGGAGTTATGCCCATGCAAACAGCCTGTTTTCGTGCGAACCACTTGAATTAACCTGGCAGTGAATGTATTAACACACCATAAGTGTTTACAAGTGTTGGGTGGCCACTAGAGTCCTGCGCGGGTTAAAATGTTTTGTCGGCTCCCACACCTGCTAAATTATACATGCCCTGCACCCACATGAATATGAGAAATCTTGCTCAGTCCCACCCTGCACCCACAAAATTCAAACTCAGCCCACAACCATAAAAATTTGAAAATTCTTGCCCACTCCCACCCTGCAGACTTCTAACCCACCCTGCCCCACTCAACCTGCACCCACTCCAGACTGTTTCCATCACAAACCTGCACTAGTCACTGCGTGTCTGAAAACCACAATACACTCATACAATGTGTTTTATCACTATTGGCAATTTATTCAGTAGTTCATTTTAAAGCCAACAGAAGGTCTGGAAAAACACTAAGATGAAAATGTCAAACCTAGTTAAACTTCAGCACTTCTTTCTCAGAACACTGTTAAAAAAGTGTTTGTCCTTCATTGATGAATTCTTTCAAATTTGCTCTTCTGGTATTCACGACATGATCATCGATAATAAACACTCGTTCATTAGCAGCACTAGTTGCCATCACGCAGAACGTATTTCCTGCAAGGTGACTGAGACCTGGAAACTCCAACCTGTTATCTCACCACCACTGGAGAATGTCTCTGTACCAGCTATGTCAAACTCGCAGCCCGCATGTGGCCCAGTAAGCTTTTCATTATTCTGCATGTAGAACACGACAGCCTGACATTATTTTTATAATCTCAAATTTGACATTTTCGATGCAATGGTCTTTAGTGCCAGTTTATAATGTGCATTGTGCCTATACTACGTACTGGTAGACTTCCATGCGTCCAATGACACCTCGGTGCAAAACTGATTACTAGTTTCCTGATTTTTACTCACATGTTCTTTACACTAAACTGATCTCTAAGTGCCCTTGTTCTTCCATTAGTGATAATTTGCCCGTGGTATAACAGTTTGGGAGTGATTAAAAGTACCATACAGTTGTTATAAATGTAGTTAGCTAAGCCAAATTTTGGACAAAAGTCATGCAATGTGCGACCCTCACGAAGATAGTGACATAATTTTTGACCCAGCAAGGCATTTCATTTGGCAAAACTTCTCCACACCTTTGTACCACAAGCTGTCTGTAGCATTAATTTTTTTGCTCATGTCACTTTCACATGCTTTGAGTCAACATTCAGTTACCCGCACAAATAATTTCTTATCCCACGCCCACCCTGCACCACGTTCAGCCTGCGCCTAAACGCATAACTCTGCAGGTTCATGTGCCCGTCCCATACCACAGCAAATTCAACATGTGCCCGCTCAATACCCGCATGCATAACTTAACTCTGCACACGTTTTCGTACCCACCCTACAAGTGCGGGTACCTGCAACCAGCGTGGATTTACCCACCCCATACAGGACTCCAGTGGCCATCCCCCATCACATTAAGTCAAAAAAGTCATAAAATACAAAAATCTGTTTAAATCATGATTTTTCTCAACCCTGCTTCCTAGTAATTCTAGAGATTTCCTTACTACTCATTAGTACTTGACAGCACAAAAGATGATACAGACACAGAGCAAGCAACTGTGTCCATCAAGAGTGACACCAAGCTTAAAAATTTGTAATTTCTCACTTTGTGCTGTGTTCATCGTTTAATGAGCAGGACAGTTAAGCTTGTGAACATCATGGTACTCTGCTAGAAGTGCATTGGGACCAATCAAAGATGTTTTTTTTTCAGTGGAAACAGACTGGTGTCCTTCCATGTTTTGGATGAATCAGTGACTTCAAAAGCTCATTGACAAATGGCGTGTTGAAGTTAATCTTGCCCCTTTGACATGGAATCACAATATTATAAACAAAGGAAGTTTTACTGAGTCATCAAAGATATCTGACATGACAGAAACAATAACATCAGTTGTAAATCAGATCTCATTAAATGTACTTGAGCAGAGGTTTTTCAAGGTTTGACCTTGCTGATTGCAAAGAGATTTTGAGAAACCACAACGATTTAATCTGAATACCAAGATGGTTGTAAAGCTAAGTTTTAGTGTATTTTGATGCTGGTAGTAAAGCGAGTTTATACTGCATTTTGAGAGACTGTTGGAAAAATGAGAGACCGTTTCTGTCTATCAAAAGACCTTAAAAAAACACTGCATTTAACATCTATTAATGTTTATCCTATGGACAAGCTACCACTGACAAGTACAGCAACTACTGGTTCCAACAGTGTAAGAGTCAAAGAAAGTAGAATGGACCATAAATAGACCGAGCTAAACAGGGATCACTCAATTCTTGTTTTTCAGCAGCACTTCTATTAATGAACACATACAAAAAGTTACTTCTGTCTGTCATTATTAAGTAAGTAATGAATTGCCGCACAAGAGGGTTGAGAATTGTAGAATCATTGGTTATCATATTCTACCTTCACAACAATTTAGGTTCCATCAATACAATTAAGATTTCTCAGATGCACCATTTTACCTGATATCCCCGAATCAGAGCTTGAACAGAAAGATGCTCATCAATTTTGCTTTTAATGCTTGCAGCATCAACTGCTGTGGTCTGAGGAGCAGAAAGATCTGAAAATCCACCAAGGGTCGGAGGAGATTGGTAAGCTTCACCAGGAAGTGCGCCATTGTTAACATTTCGGAAATATGAGTCCCAGGACTAAAGCGCAAAGAAAAAACAAAATGAAAATAACTTACACAGTTTTGCACACAGAGTTAAAAACAATAAACTATAACAATCTGAATCCAAAAAAAAATCCAAAAAAATCCATGAATCCAAAAATAAACTATAACAACAATCTGCTAAAGCTATAAGGTTGTAATGTGTGTCATGATTTACACACAGCTTAGCATACTTTGCACACATTACACTGTTTGGATAGAGATTTAAACTTGAGGCCAACTATAAGATAAGAAGTACTGTCAAAACATTGGTCAATTGTAAATATATTTTAATGTCAGTAAGGCTTTCACTTACCTTCATATCACTTACTTAGATTACTTTTATTTACTTCTACAGTATCACCGAATCCTGGCATGCTCAACATGGCCAGGTTCAGCTTTTTTAGACTCTTTCAACCTCTCACGAGAAAATAACAAACAGGATCAACATTGGTTTTTATTCAGGTCAAGCATCTTTAGAATAGTGTGGTCTTATTCAATAACCGCTATAAAATATTAACAAATACCCACAGTTCTACATTTGAATTAAAATAGATTAAAACATGCATAACCTCAAGTGTCCCTGAATTAGCAATCAAAGTTAACCTTTTTTGTAAAAAATGAGGTATGTGTAGTTGACAATAGTACATTGTCATACTTTTGCATAATTATTGCTTTGTATTTCATTTGTTTAATTAAGTGAGTTAACTTCCAAGATTTACTGTAACAAGCATGGAGTGAATGGTGCTGTGTTAAACATATTGCAGCACTAATTTTTAATGTTTGGCGAGTTAAACTCAAGCATTTTCACATCTAAAGGCAATACAGATACATTACCTTCTATACAATGCAAAAATTTTGTTTTTACTTAGCATCTAACACTTACAAGTGATTTAAAATTTTTGCCAACTATACCAGGCAACCTTACTGCTTAAAAAAGCAAGACTTGATTGTCCTTGGTTCTATGTGGCACATTGCACAGCATGAAGAAGTCTATTACTGACACAATCATGGATGTCTGCAAGCAGGACAAAATGGGTATGAGAGACCAAAAATTTCTAGAAAATCAGAAATCAGCAGCTTAATTCTCATCAATTTAGTTATTGCAATGATACTTTATTTGCTGGTATGACAGTCACACTGCAAAGAGCCAGGTTCACATTTATGGTGTTTTGCAGTGGTGGGCCTGCAGTTCACTAATGTCCGCTCCTTTACCTGCAGAGGCAGGTTGTGAAAGGTGGGAGCGGATTGTTCTGCTGTTAGTCTTCGTTGTGCAACAATAACATGGCCATAAATCTTCAAAGACTCACTTGCTAGGTAAAACAAAGTCATAATTTGTGGTTTCATTACAGACCATGGCAATGCTTCGTTGAAAAGATGTACCCTGCTTTGGAAATCTGCAGATGGCCTATTGTGTAAATTATTGCAATATACCTGGCTATTGCTGGCAACAAAGTGCATTTTTCATAGTTGTTGCTGTAACATGGGGCATTTTTGTGGTGTAGATATTGTAATGCATTTTATGAATGTCCACTTGCATTGCATCATCCGTAACACGAAAATGATAAGCAAACTGTCGATGTTGCACCACCCTGGAAAAAGTTTTACAGATGTCCATGGAACAATGTTCCTCATGCAAGCTTACAATGTAACCTGCTGAATGTTTCAGAAAATGTTGAGAGTTTAAACTGAACCAGTCTGTAAAGCAATGAGTTTAAACCATGCCCTATAAGCAAACTTTTATTTGTATGGGCTGAGCTGTATGATTAGTGTATGCCTTAGATTCAGCTTGCAAGGCAGCCTAGCCTAACCAACTTGCCAACAATACCAGCTTAGACAAGCATTAACACATTTGCTGCTAGTGTATGAATATATCATAACTAAAAATCACGGACTGAGCTGCTAATTTCACACCACTTTTAAACTCCGTAACTTGCCAGTCGATTGTATTAGAGAACTCTGTAACTCACCAAGTCTTTGAGTTTGCAATGAAAAAAAATTTTTTTTGTTTTTGGTTGTGGGATTTTTTTGTGAATCATTAGTGAGGTAGGTTTTTGGCCACTTTGGCTCATGTTACCTGACCTAGGACCCAACTGCTAGATGGAAGTATTTCCTCAAGTTTTTATTGAAAACTAGGCTAGAATCCAAGTCTTTTGAGCCTTTGATAAACTTTCTGGGGTTCTGAGTTCAAATGTTATGATCCAAAAACAATTGATTAATTCTCTGATTAGGGGATTATTTAATTATTCTGTTGTTTTCGGCCATAACTTTTGAACCCGAAACTATTGCAAGTCAGTCGAAATTTTAAAAGACTCAGATTTTAGTTTAGTTTCCAATAAAAACTTAAACGAAATATTACCATCTAGCGGTTTGGGCCCAGGGCCAGATGAAGTGGACCAAAAAGGCCTAAAAATTACTCTACTTATAATGTCACTCACAAAAAACCCAAATCTAATTTTTTTTTTCATTGCAGACTTGCGGAGTCTTTTGAGGGTTTGAACAGCTCTCTAGCACAATTGCCTGGTGAGTTATGCAGTTGCTAAGACATGCTAGAACTCCGCGGTTTTCACACGAAATCCTCCCGGCAGCGCATGTGTTAACTCGAATAGCTGACTTTGCCATGAACAACAGGAACTTGGGTCAGAACAGAAAAACTTAAAATTATAAGGCAATGTTTACACTGCAAAAATTCAATCAATATTACTCCATTTGTAAACAATCACTGATCATAGTATAATAGCCAAATTGCAATAACACGCACGTGCATAGTTAACTATAGAAACAGTGGGACAAAGCAAAAAAGCATTCAGCCATTAACAACATTATTTACATTAATTACATTAATAAACATGCAAACCTCATCCCTGTGTTGTACTGAAACTGTGATACCTATCACAAAAATGATCATTTTATTGCAAAAGTACCATGAAGTAGGATGAATGAAACAAACTGCATCAAACTTAGCCAGAATTCATCAAACTACATAAATCACAACTAAATCATATGTTGAATCAATGTAAACGGAATCAGTTATGCACCTGTATGGTTTACTTTTCCAAATTTGTTTTAACATAAAATCTTCCAAAATATTCGCCACACATACAACTACACATGCAAACCACTAGCTCGTTTTGCCCACCCACATTTCCTCTTAGGTCATGGAGACAACAGTTCTGCAAGGTCTTCAAATACCTTACAGTTTTCAGCAACTTTTGATTGTTGTGCTGGCTTCATATGAAGACAAGACCATGCTAGGTCAGAGATGTAAGCACACCACCCACCCAGGCCTTGGTTGGATTTGTGTTGCTTTCCTGTGGGTAAACGACAGGACTTTTGCCTCACCAAATTTTCCTACTAGGACATTTTGGTAACGTGGCCAAATCACTACAGTTCAGCTTCTTTATTCATAAAGTGGCTCGATATGCAAGGGTTTACAACTTTCACAATGTGTACATTTTTACAAAGCGTTACTTCATATACTCCTTGCAAAATCCTATATCTGCTGCTAGTACCACTCACATAGGACTCTTTTGGGCAATACCTAAGGTGTATGAAAATAGGTTAGTGAGGATGCGAACAAAGACCAATTTAATAACTCACAGGTTTGTGGTGTTTGAAAGCTCTTATGGAAAAATAAAGTCATGCAATATTGCTATTGCTTTACCGATCTGTGTATCAAACCCCTTGTTCTGCCTTCATCACTCATGAATACCATCTTCAGGTAACGTCTTGACTTGTTGCAATGTATTGCCACTGTTGCGATCGAAAGCCTGAACGGCAAATGTGCAAAGGCAGCAGACAATAATAGAGTTCACACGCCATGATCACTCTATTAGTGCTTCTTGGCGCCACATATATATGTGGTGTTGTTCTTCGTGCACATTCCGTTTGTGGTGAACCGCGCATTCAGTGCAACACCAGCGGAGAGGTTGTAACACCACTTACAACATACACTTGACTTGTATTACTGGATAAACTTAATACCTTGATCTTGATGTTTTACTGCTAATTTTCATTCTTGCCAAAATAGAGAAGCACCAAGGTGCGCTGTCCGCAATTATCTACCCAGGTGCATGGCAACGGCAAAATGGTACCTACTCTTATGGATGGTTGATAAAGGCTTTGCAATGTCTAATGTCAAAAGGATAAAGATACTATCAATTATATACTATAATCAACAAAAATATCCTGTTTAATGCAGAAAGACACAAATCTTAAAACTAATGATCTTGCCCCTATTTATGCTCTGCACTAAATGAGATGCTATTCTGTTTGATAAAAAATTTTACAAAACTGCACTTGCTTCAATTTACTTTTGCTCTAAAAACAAACTATTAAGTTGTTCATAAAAATGCTCACACACATGACTTTGGAAAAGTGTTTCATTAATTCTTTCAATGATTTATGACAGTGTTAAATTAGATTAACACGTATAGAGCCGGCCTACGGTATATTCGTACTTCGATTTCAGCCTAAAAAACAGCAGTTTTCGGTTGCCTTACCAACGCCCTAGCTCCTCCGCCGATTGCGCTAGAGAGCTGTTC
>JGI24022J15233_10011294_pt1 | contig 10185 bp, 9 predicted proteins | sample Ectturendosymbi2_FD_15233 | JGI IMG/M metagenome (IMG submission 15233)
GACGCAATCTCTTGGTCGTAGCAGCGTGTGATGCAGTACATTCGTTTTGATTTCACAAATGCATCAACAAATATCAAGCACAGTTACAGGGTGGTTCATAAACACCAGAAACTGCAATCATAATTGGAAAAAAATATTCGTTTGACTCATTCAAACCTCTAACACAGGTTATAGGCCTTACAGCAAATACTGTTTCATGTTGTATCAGCTGGAACATAGGTCTGGTGCTCTCTTTAACGTTTTGCTTGATACGTACTCAAGTGTTTGATAGTACGTAGAAAGCATGGATGCTGTACATCAGGCTGGGTTGATAAACGAAATTTAAATACACTAATGGAGACCCATTCTTACTTGTGGAAAAATAAAACATTGCAACACAAAATCACTAATTACTGTTCAGACTTAGGCCAGTCAAAACACAAGAATAATGTTCACTGCTTTTCCGGTGTGGGGAGGTGTCTGTGGTCTTAAATTTAAGAAAGTCGAACCCTCTCAAGAGTGTGAGTTTGAATAAAGATAACTTTTCTTAATTGTCATGACAATGCAAATATAGATTGCCTATTAAAAATAAACGAGAAAAACGCGTAACTTAAGTACATGCTTTTCACTTATACAAAAGTGGTATTTTTCGTGATATAGACTTTGACAATGAGAATAGGACTAATGAAAAAACACAGTCTGGAGATGGGAAATATAATCTTTCTTCAGTTGCTGTTCATGAAATTGGGCAGACACTGGGGTTAAGACAATGTTCTGAAAAAGATTAACTAATAGCGCCGATGTACAAACCTGGTTTTTCTGTTGAAAACAAAAATGAAATACGTGGTGAAAGCGGCAAAAATCTGATTGAAGAAATGTATGGAAAACCAAAAAGTGTGTTCCTCAACAGCGATAAGCCCCATTCAACAAAAGCGCACACAAACACAGAAAGATGATTTTTTTTTTAAATAAAAATTTGGGTGAAAACTTTGATGAAAATTTTTAAAAGTTGTTATCAAAACTTTCCGAGAAGAACATGCCAGACTTTCTGAATCGCGAATTTGGAGCCTTGTGACATCACTCTGATTTTTGTTGAAAATCCCCAACGGTATGAAGTTGATTGACTCTTAGAATGAAGGTAGTAGAACTAATTTGTCGCGTTCTGACGAGAAATTGATTTTCTGTTTTTGTGATAGATAGATGGACAAACTTGTGAGAATTTTCATTTGTTTTGAAAAAATTGTAAAATTAGTTTTATGTCTTTGTCAGTTACAAAATCAAAGAGTGGTCTGTGTGGACAAGGTGGGTTTGTGCGTTTTCTGCTTTTCTCAAAAACTAGGAGATTCTCACGAATTTATTTATCTGAATATTTCAAAGAATTGGCAATCAATCTATCGCCAGAACCGACTAATTTAAACTACTGAGTCACAGATATAACCATAATTTCCAGATTTCTGAAATCTCGTTCATTGCGAAACGCAGTTTATTACTTGCAACTTGCAACATGTAACATAGCATTGGTACAATGAGCCTTATCAGATACAATGAATACAGATATTATAGTAGTTGCCCAATTACTAAGTTTATTTGCATAGACGTTATAACGTAGCAATATACAGCCTAACGTCTGTGAAAGCATCACAGCCACAAAAAACGATGCAGAGACTTCAATTAGCGAGATGCAAAAGATAAAGTTGGAAAAACATTTGTCGTAAAAAGTTCACCTAACTTTTCACGTATTTAGATTCTCAATCAAAAAAAAACGTTTCTGTAGTTTATGATTTGTTTGCAATTAATGTTTTAGGCAAAGTTTCTGACTTTGTGACGCAACAATACTTTTACAATATTTGTTGTGCAGATTTTTGAAGCATGATCCTTGTCTTCATCTGTCAACTTTTTTCCGCAATATGCACAAGCTTTAGGGTGCCAAATATTGCTGATGTGAAGTTAGAGAATATGTTGGAATACCGGTTGCGTTTGTGTGATGTTGCCACATTTCTATATTCCCCAAAATTTAGTTCAGACATTGTTCCATTTTATATTTCATCACAAAAAATAAATTTTGTCCATTAGCACGTTTCTTGCAAATGCAAAGATATTTGTGCTTTACAAAATTTAAAAACTTCCCGAAAAGTGGCCCATTTACTTGTGTATCAATTAGAAAACCATGTCGGGTGTGACGGATCCACATTATGTGCTATCATCAAAAAACGAGGTTGCCTTAATTTCTTGTAATGGTTATCAGTACTTTTTGATCACTTTGCTCTGCAGAAAATTTGTGGATGCTTTTCGCAGGATTAATAGCAAGTACTTTTCAAAATGAAAAAGACATTATGGTACTCTCGAAATATCAGAAGTATCAACCAAGGGGTTAAGCATATTTCATTGAAACCTTCGCCATTTTTAATATGTTTACTCCATAATTTTCAACTACTTTTGCATACTTGAACAATAGTGAAAATTCCGTCGCAGAACTTCCTGCAACACACTCTTTCAGACCAAATCATTATTTACGGTAAAAAGAAAAGGAAGCCTACTGTCTGTCAACCACCTCATCAATCCGCTGCATTTCCGTATAAGCCATTTGTTCTCAAGCAAACTTCATGTGTGGTTGAACTTGAGTAAAACCAAGCATCGCTGTCTCAGTAATAAGCTGTTTGCACTTCACGTCCTCGCGTAACGTTTTTTGCAACATTAAGTTGAAAATGTGCCGTACAAAGCCCTTTTACCTTTAACTCTACAGTAACGATTAGCGAAACTAACACACTTGTCATTGTCGCAGCAACGTAGTATGTATGACTGCAACAGAAATGCATTAGACTAGTGACTCTTCTTCCTTTCACAAAAGGAACAACTGAAATGAAATACATTTTCAATGTGGCTCAGAAACACAAGAACTGCCATCTCGATTGTGGAAAAGCATTCTTTAAATACTGTTCCACACATCACACGGACGCAGCCGTGGTTTTGTCACAAAGGCTTTGTTTGAAAATTCAACATTCCAAATGTTTGATGGTTCCTATAAATCGTGTTTGCTGGACATTGCCAGACTAACTTGGTGAATGGATGCAAAGCGAAAAAGTATGGAGCAAACATTGTTTCACGTCAACATGATGGCGACTGTGATGCGCACGATGCCTTTATGACGGTTTTATTTGAGAAACAGTCGACTCGTTCAGACGTTGCAAACACACAGAACTGGATCGTTGGGTGAGACTGTGCGAGGAAACATTTTGCGTATTTTGAATTGCACTGTTTTGAATGTAAGGCCACTCCGCATTGTTCAAAAGCTGATAATCTTATATTTCAATTGGTGAAGAACCTTGCAGGAGGGCAAGGTCACTTACAACACTGAAGGTTTCCCGGTGCAACTTTGCACAAGCACTAATTCATATCACAATCGATAAATCGATCATGAATGCAATCAATTTGAGTCTCATCACCTTCATTAAGTATTCAAATCTTCAGCAATAAAATTTCGAACAAAAAGGCTGCTACAGAGTTTGAAAATATTTCACGCAATGTACGTTTTCCCCAAATGGTTTATCATTGCAATCCTCATGAAAGAGGAAGGTGTAATAGTGACGTTGTTAGCTCAGTGGCAATGTGCTCAGCTGTTAACCGAAGGTTTGGATTGCGTCAGTCGTGTTGAAACGCATTGAACTTTTCAATCCAGTACGAACTATCGTTTCGTTACACAATTCAACTTTTCGTCTGTTCTATCTGAGAGCCAAGATGCCTGAAGAGGCAAAATTCCTGACAGTCCCAATGGCTACATTTAGCGACAATAACCAAGCGTTATACCGCATTTTACAGCGTAATCTAAGGTTTGGCATGATTGATCTTTTATTACCTCGATATAGTGGTGAAAGTTGAATAAAAAAATTGAAGAAGCAATACCATATTATCTGGAAATGCTGTAATGCGTTTCATCAAAGTTAGCGAAATAACTATGTTTGAGTTTAGCGCATTTTTCCAGACACACACAAAACCAAATTTTTCAATTTAAATAATTGTGAAATCCGTCTTTCAAAAATATCTACGCTTGCAGTGTCATTCAGCTTATATGGGCCAAGTTGAAAATCTGTTGGATGAAATGAAAATTTTACCGTTTGGAATGGCGAGGAAGCTTCCTGAATGTTTGTCGTAAGAGTAAACACTTTAAATGTGGCTTTAAACTTGCAAGTAAATATTGCTTTCAGTCAGTGTTGACACAGATACTGGGTGCGCGACACTTTATTTGAGGTTTTGTTCTAGACATCTTGTTAAGTCACGCAGCTATCGTATGCCTTCTATTTACAGCAATCGTAAAGTTGTTGGAGAATCGTTTTTCCTGAAAAGCTTCATGAGTTTCTATGAGAAGATCTGCTTGCTCGGTCGAGTCACTGACATTTTGCTGCACGCTGTGTTCAAGAAGCTGCAAAGTGTTGTTACAAGTAGAATAAAAACTAGCTGAAATAACGATGTCTGTCGTTATTTTTCTTACAATGCTCTCTCAAACCCGCACAAAAAAGCGGTTTCTCATAATGCCACTTGGGATAGTCACTACTGCGAACACTGACATATCAGTAAGAAAGAGGAACAGATAAACAAAGACAAGGCACCAATTTTTGCCTTTGCTCATCACCAGACAACAAATTTTAAACAAATATTTTTCAACAGCATTTTAAAGTGTTTTTAGATGTTTTTGGAGTGCTGATTTGAAAAAGGATGCTAATATTTTTGCAATGTCAACGGTTTGACCACAATTTTTAATTTTATGAAATGACATGTTTGTACAAATAGCAGTTATGCACAACTTAGGATGATACATAAACACGGAAGAAAACACGATTGGAACGTAATAATTACGGGATAAAATAATCATTTTCTTCACATTTTTCACAGGTGTATCGCTTTTCCATTACTTGAATGTCCTGGTGGAAACGTTCTCCGTGCTCATTTAATGACATACCACAACCAAGTTTTTTTGTAACTTTCTATCACATTTGACCCCACCATTACATAGTTTTCCATTCTAATGGTTGCCAAGAAAGCCTTCTACTGTCGTTCGAAATGCTTGCCAAGCATTTTTTTCCAAATCAGACATCGATTCCTCTAGTTCCTTTCACGCAAACCTTTTTCTTATTTGAGGTCCAGCAAACATGCCACCCTTAAGATTTGCTTTGGAGAGATTTGGGAACATCAAACAAATGTATTGAAATGCCTTACTTTCAGGTGTCGAGGCTTTTACAAATTGCTTTGCAAGTCCTAGTTTGATGTGTAAAGGGGGCATCAAAATCTTATTCCTTTGAACGAGAGGTGTGTTTTCAACATTGTGTGAATCCGATGAAAGTTTTCACCTGCTGGCCAGTCTTTTCTCAAATAATGTTGTTCATCAGCCCTGCTGTCCCACAAGCATAAAAATCAAGAATGCTTCCTATATCCTCCCTGTAAACCCAATAGAACAGCTATCGTTTTGAAGTCTCCACATACGTCCCAATTGTGATCCTTGTATTTTATCACTTCCTGTACAATTTTACACTTTCATAATTTTCCTTTATTTGTAAAGAATGTGCGACTGGTATTGATGGATATGTATTTCCGTTGTGAAGAACTGCTTTTAAGCTCTGTTTCGAACTATCAATAAACAAACGCCAGTCTGAAGCAAAGTAATTAATCCCAATGTCGGTCTGAAACAAAGTAATTAATCACAAAATCCCCCCCAAAAAACTGCGTGTACAAGAATATGCNTATTATGTCAACAAACTTCGCCAAAACGTTGGTTTGGAAACATGAATTTGACGTTAAATTATGACATCGCAAAGACCGTACACCACAAAGAAATGACTACCATATGCCACTGAATGAACCCGCCACCATTGAAATTTTCTACGTACGCCACCAAACAGGCCTGCCAGAGAACTTGACCCACGCGTATTTTCACCAAACACCATTTTAAAGTTGTTGTTTTTCCTCCTCCGCTGCATTCATGTTACTTCGTGATTTGAGTCAATGAAATAAACCATTGCCTTGAATTCTTGAAGTCGTGATTTCGTATTTACTGTCAAATATTTTGTATGGCTTTGTATGGATCACTTGCGTATTGCACAACTCTTTAACTTTCCTTTTTCCTTTGGTAACTGACGCATTGAAAATGCGTTAATAGCCAAGCACATTAAAATTGAAAGAACAGCAGAACTAAAACTGCAATCTTCTTGAAAAATTTGATAGCGTATTTAACATTGTACATTTCAGCTATTACATCTTAGTCCCATGGCTGTCGGAAGGGGGACCGTGGCTTTGTATTGGTGGTCTTCCCCCTAGAAATTTGATGCTCTGCTACTTTCGTTTTGTAGATAAATGCTATTAGCTATTTTGGCTTTGGGGTTGATAAAATGAAAATGCACAAGTGTTGGCCTCCTCCTGAAAAAGGGACACAAAAATTTATACAACTATAAATGTGAAAAATATCAGTTAGTTGTCAACACTACAGTTCCATCGCCACGGGGGGTTTTAAGTGGGCTTAGCCCCCCCAAATTGAAATATGAAACACTATTATTAGTGGAATTTTTGTCAAATTTGAATGCCAAGCCCACCCTGCACGAATGTAAAGACCCCCCCACACATACGTAAAGCCTCCTTATTGACGACTTTCTGGCGAGGGTTCTGCAACAAGAGCAAGGCAAGAAGTCGCCACTCACCGCTAGTTCTGTCTCACCGCATATAGCCTCATGAAACTCAACTTATAATTAGGCCTACTTTATTATATTAGAACAAGATGCACAAGGACTGACGATACAACGTGAAATCGATTCCTATTAAACATTTGCTATTGATTCCATGCTTCTTTAACTTGTAGAGTGAGTTCACTTGAATAGTCTACAGATATATGCAAGTTCCAAGCATCGCAGAAAAATGAGAAAAGAACCCAGTCGGTTGATTCCTCTGAAGCAAGGGGGGTGAAACTGCGGCCCGCGCGAACATTTAACATAGCCTGCATCAGAATTTTCATGACACAAGTTAAACGAAACTCCATGACAAGTAGACAGTGAGCCTCTCTCGCTCCTTGACATTTTTTCTCCTTAGCCTACTTCCCTTTGTAAGAAAGAATTTTAAGATGAAACTAACTTTTGCGACCCACCAGCGATCTACCGCAATTCTTGTGACCCGTGATAGTAAATAAGTTCCCCATCCCTGCTCTCAATCCTACAGCTTTAAATTGTCGTAATGAGCCTACTCGATCATCTTCCAGTGGCGTAGCGAGAGATTTGTGCCAGGGGGGCAAAATTCAGCTGAAAAGTTCAGTTGGCCCTACGATTTTGAAGTTGGCCATCTAGCCTTTCACGACTGTAAACTTTTTGCGTTGCCGTTTTTGAAAATGATTGCGTATTTTTAGAATAGCAGCCTTTGTCAATGACCACACTCTTTCCAAAAGTGAGAACCGCATGGTGCAGGTGTGCGATTGCTGAGTAGTGCAGACCGTGTGTGAAACTGGGTGCATGGAATGAGATGAAACAGCAGCCAGGATTAAGCGCCACTGCAAACCTTTCGTTTGTACAGTATCAAGTGCTAGCACCGTAGGTTTTTCTGAATTTCTGTCCAAGCAGACTGTTCGCCGATTACGGACACAATCAGCAAATCACAACTCACACAATAAAGTACCGAAGCGTCTAATTCGACACAGAGGGCGATTTAGAAGATGCAGCAAGTAGGAGTCAACTTGAAACACTTTGGGTTGCACCTTTTTGAGACCGCTCTGACGTTTTCTGGTTGCAGCGCCGAACACTAGCGAAAGCTCCACCCTCCTCAGCCATACCGTTGAGGCCTGTTTTCAGTGATCCCGAGTCATGACACGGTTTTTTTTAGAAATCAACTCCTACACGGAAAACAGGGGCTTCGTTTGTTTCCACTTTAGGGAGAACTCAACCACTCAGGTATTTTTGCGGCAAACTAAGTTACCTCAGTTAGAAATAGACGCCACGAAATTTTGGGTCATTGCGCTTCACAAAAAGGGAAGAAAATAACACAAAAATTACTTCCCCAACAGTCCGCAGAGGTTGCAAAGTGTTGGATTGCAACAATGGTCTCTATAAGAATGCTGTGCGCCTGTACCAGATGTATCGTCGTGCTGACAAATTTTCGAATCGTGTCTCAGAAACTCCGAAATATGGCGTTAACCTCCGGAACGTACAAAACATAATCCTGTCAAGGACGAGTGTTGATGACGCAGCAGTCTCCATCTTACAGTCACGGTCAGCGAGGCTGGAACATCTGTTGTGCTGCGAGGAGTCGCCCGTTATTGCAAGGATTCGCGTAATGCGCTTGTTGCATCCTTAATAGACCTCAGAGCATCGGACCAACCACAGCTTCCACTGAGCTTAGAAGATCGACACATTCTTCCACAAAAGACTTCAGTGCCAGGAACTTCTGGCCAGGCCCACATCGGTCCGTTGCAGGCCACTGCGACAATAGCCATTTCATACTCGACGAGTCAGCCTAAACCAGGTGTCTCACAACGCCATTCTACCTCAGGGGTGAATAGGGTCCAACGCAGGGGGGATGAAACTATTTGCTGTTGCGTAAATTTGGGGCTACACAAAATGTGCAATTTTATAGGTGGGCTGCAAAAATTCAAAATAACATCTTTTGGTGAAAACTACAACCAGGAACCGAGTACACACGTTTTTTACTGACACCAAATCCAACACTTTTTTACTTTGTACGCCAACTCCACAAAACTTGGGCAACAAAATACCAGACGCGGGCCACGTTAAATGGGCACACGGGCCGCAGGTTCTCCACCCCTGGCCACGTTAAATGAGCACACGGGCCGCAGGTTCCCCACCCCTGGCCAAGCGCAATGAAGCATCGCAGCTTCAACTAGAACTTACTCTGGAAAGGAAAGCTGCGAATTCGAGCCTTTCCGAAGATTGTTCAACTGATATGACTGAATACGAAAATTTACCCTCCTTCCTGAAATATGAACGACAACCTTTGTCAACACGAGCAACAACTCGGGTTGCTGAGCCTGAAATATTACAGTTCGTCAGGCTCGAGCTCGATAAGTTCAATCAGGTTCATGGGAAGTCAGGATAAGTTCAATCAGGTTCATGGGAAGTCAGGATAAGTTCAATCAGGTTCATGGAAAGTCAGGAAGATTAAAAACATTCGTAGAACATCGAGAAAAAGACAAACAGCAGCAAAAGATGAAGCGAGTCGCGATGTTTCAGGAAAAGCCGATGAACAACTTGGAAAGTCGCGCGGTGAACGTTGGAAGGTGAAGCCAAGTTTGATCCAACATCGCATTCCAATCGATCCATCGTCAGATCCATCCAACCGTGACTCAGATTAGTCATCAAGTTGTTCCTCAGATGGAGGGCGCAAGCGAGCTGAAAGAAAAACGGACAATCATGAACGAAAAATACATAATTGTTGCAGGAAAACCAAACCCAAGACTTACAAACGCAAATCCTACTCAACCAACTCACAGGATTCATCAGAGGGAAGTGGAGTTGAGCAAATAATGTCAATGCCTGTTTCAAACATATGACAATTATAATGACAATGCGGGTTTGAAACACTCTTGCTCGCTTAAAGTTAAAACATTCCTCCCTCCCCCCACAGTTTTTGGGTTGCTAGGTAATGACAGCCACTTGACTTCAATCCTTACAGGGGCGAAGAATGGCTAAATTCGCAACCAACTATTTGAACTGTTACCAATACATTACCATAGCAACACCCCTTACCAGCCTGTTGTATGAAAAGTTGTCAAACCAAGAAAGATTGTTGTGGACTTGATGCTGGGCACTGCTACACCTGGAGAAAATTGCTGAAGCGTGACGAAAAAAAGCTCTCAAATATTAGACGTTCAAGTAACGTTGAGTGTCATGCATCCGGTAAGTGATGAGCTGCCATCCGAAATGTTGCAAAGGTCAACTGTTAGTCCTGATTATGAAACAGGATCAGTATATGTTGGTTAAAATTTTGTTCCTGCAAGACTTGCCACCCGAAGTTTGTTTAAAATTTTCAGGTTATTTTGGAACAACGCAACAGTTGATGAACGAAGCAGATTCCTACGTCATCACTCTTCGTCAAGAAAAGCGACATAAACATCCAGTGTCCGTCGCCTCACACAAGCAAGGTCTGCCTGACAATGAACTCAGTCATTCCTACGAAGCTGTCAGTGCTTCACGCGCTTCTCAGTGGGGAGGAACCAGGTATGAA
>JGI24022J15233_10011299_pt1 | contig 10183 bp, 7 predicted proteins | sample Ectturendosymbi2_FD_15233 | JGI IMG/M metagenome (IMG submission 15233)
CCCCCCCTGCACGAATGTAAATCCCCCCGCACAAACGCAAAGCCTCCCATTGACGACTTTCTGGCGACGGTTCTGCAGCCAGGGCCGGATTAAATGAATGCGAGGCCACCTAAATGCTTACCGCAATTTCGTAACGTTTCACATGCCCACGTATCATAGTAGGTGTTTTTCCGCATGTTACCAGGGCTCCCACTGCGGGGCTTTTCCACCCAGATCTGCTTTTTTAGTCGACCTGGGTGTCTAGATTTAATTACAAAATGTTTTTTGAAACGATAAATTCATCAGAAAATTCAGTGTGTTCAATAATATAAAGAAAACTTTATATTGCAGTGTTTACATGCGCACATCAGGCGAGAAAGTACGCATATCGGGTGAAGCAGAACGTAGTCAATCAGTTTCGTATCCTCATATAAGATCATTGTCGGGGTTACATATACAGTTATATTGTCTCTAATGCTAATCGAAGAACCTGGTGAAACAAGAGTTAGGACTGATTGTTAAATTTGGATGTTTCCTTGTGCGCAAAAGTAAACAATTAGAGGAAGAAGGCATTGGGGTTATACTTTTGTGGGATTCTAGATCCCGCTGCAGTTCAAGATTGCGCAAAATTTCGTAGTTTAATAACAAACATACTCCCATTAGTGAGATATCATCAACCGAATATGTTACCGGCGTTATGAAAAACGTCTTGAGCAACACAAAGGTTCGTCCAAATGTTAATGTTTGCACTCCAGAAGAAAATTTAGGAAGAAGAACAATAATCAAATCAGTATTCCATTATCGTTTCAGTTCAAATAAGCACACTCGTATGTTTTTGTTCGTAACACAAGCTTTCTAGTTTTTTTGTACGATTTTGTTTTTTTGGTGTGCAATCTGGGTTTATTTGAAATCACTGAATGGGAGCCCACAAAGTGTGGTGCTGTTTGGTTCAATTCTATTAAGTCAGTAAAGAACGGTAAACGCCAAAGTTGTCAGTATCCTTAACCCATATGCTAAACGCAGTCATCAAAAAGCTCTACAACTATGACGCGTGGTGAACAGCCTAAACACATGAAAACGCAGCAAAGGAGTGTACTGATATTCAAGAGCGAGGCCCCGGGTATTTGTCCGGTTTGCCCAATGTCCATCCGACCCTTTAGGCAGCTCAGAAAAAGTTTACAAGAAATGTATCACTTTGCTACAGCAACTTTACGAAGAGTCAATGGCCCATTATAGTTGCAGAATATATTCGGTTTAGTCCAATTCTGATATGATAATATCTAAGACGACAGGGCCGCGGAGAATCATCGGAACACTTCGACATCAACTGTGAGTGCCACATTAATGTTCCAGTTTGAATGTTGGTTTCCAGTAAATGGGGTCGTTCAGCAAACGTTTCGGTTTTTAAACCATACGGTGTTATAAACCATTTCACGATAATATTGCTTGCTTGCTTCAGCAACTGTGGTAGTAAACATACCTTCGTCGCCGTTTTTGTGCGGTCCGCGATATTTTTGGAAAGTTTTAAATCATTAATATTTAAGTTACTTAGTTTATTCACCAGTGTTTAAAAAGTGTTCGGCAAGCCAGCGAGTCAACAAGTTCCTTTTAAACGAACGTAGAGACGAACAGAGATGATTTGCCTAACTCACGATACCTTTTGCAGGAAATTAGAAGTAAAGGCTGTATGTGGCCCTCGGGTAGTCGTCACTCGGGTTACTTTGTAAGTCCTCGTTGGTCCTTGGAGCAATTTGAGTTTGAGAACCCTGGTTTAGCACGTTATCAAAAATTTCCTCCTGAGAAACTTTTTGTTTAGCGTCTCATCAAAGCTTCGTAAAGAAACGTCAGTGTTCGCTAATGAAGTAAAAATTGTCCGACATACTGTAGTTTGCGCAGAGGCAAAAATATAATCTGCAAATCGCTTGTTTGTCGTAGTCTACACCTTGCGCTTTGTTGAGAGTTTAGTTGATTATAATTTTTACTTGACTTGTTCTCAGTGAAAGACTTTACAAAAATTGGCAACAGCAAGCTGTGTCACTGCCATAATGTTATATTTATTTGTTCATTTATGTGCTTGGTTCAGGCTCATCATCCAATCGACAGGGGTTAATCAAAGAGTGCAGGAATAAAAAATGATGAGTTATAACCAACCAAAAGGTTAGGTATTGCTTGATACGCACATGGAATACTGAAGAGGAAGAAACATTGGACAAAGTGCTAGCAACAACTGCATTCGCCTGACGTCATGCAGAAGCGATACACTGCAGGGAAAAAGGGAACTTCTGAAAAGAATCACATATTTGAAGTATGTAATTGAAGACTAGGTATAGAGATGCACGTCGTTAAACAATCGAACAGTTTTTTTTCTGGTGAAGGCATTTAATATCTGCACTAATGATGACCAACATAGCTATTCGCAACTTACGTCTTAGGGAAAATTGAAAAGGCGTTGTAGGCAGCGCGGATGTATTTAATTCCAGAATGTGCGTACTTATTCCGCAACTGACATTCATACTGATATGTAATAGGCCTCCACGATACGGGTTGTTTTACTGCAGTAGAGCACTGAGCCAAAGTGCCTATGACCTTCATTGCTACATTATAAAATGGTATTTCATTTATTTTTTGTTTCGATGTTTGGTTCAGACACATAGTTTATATCGCAGGAGCCGTCAAATGAACGTGGAGGTACAAAAATAATGAAGCCGTATGCATCGTAGAGCTGGTGTGGCTTTGTGCACGCATTCAATATCGAAAAGGAACCAACACCTAAGCAAAGCACCAACAGCATGTATTACAATCGGACATCGTGATACACAAGCGTCAGAAAGGGGAGGCAAGATGGAGATTTGTAAAAAGCATCAGACAGATGAAGTAAGCGGATGAAAAAGTTGGGTGAACATGCGCGTGGTTGGACAAAGGCATATGGGTTGTCTCTCATTAAGGCCAGAAATGTCCTGATGAAACTGGGTAACTTGATGTGGGCAAACACCCACAGTGCATGCTGTTCTGGCTGTGATCAGCTGTTTTGAAAAATATTACCTAAACAGACCTTTGATAAAGTCAAACTGAAGCTTTGGTTTATGTCACCAACATTTGATTTTTGTCACCAGGTCTGGAAACAGGGGAGATGCAAACGGGCAACTGCTCCCCAAAATTTTCCAAAACCTATATAGTTGTAAAGTGCAGGTATATCTAGAAATTCTGATGTATGTATATATATATATATACATTTGAAGTAATACGCCGATATATTTTACTTGTTTGGCAAACTTCACAATTACACAAGCCACGAAAACAAGTGTTGTGGCAGGAATTTTGAATTTTTAGGGGAAAAACCACATCAACTGTCTTCTTACCGACCTACAGATAAAAGCAATTTCTTGTTCAGAAGGATAATCACAACACATATCGAGAAGGCGTTGAAGATAGGGGCGTAGCGAGGTTAGATAGCGCCCGGGGCAAGAAACAAGTTTGGCGCCCCCATATTCGACCATGAGGTCTTCTGGGAGTAAATGTACTGTATCAAAGAAATTAGCCTACTTGCAACATTGCTGAAACTTTGCGGCGCCCTGGGCACTGTGCTCCCTTGCCCCCTCGTTACAGCTCTTTAGAGAGGAAATACGTTTTGAATTAACGATGGAATTTGTCTCTTAAAAAGTCCAAGTCAACGTACACTGCAAATTAGAGGCAGTGCAGCATGCCCAAAACACTTTAGGTGGTATTCACGAGTGACGAATTGCAAAAGAAAGATGATGACACGGGGACTGGTAAACAACCTTTCAAAGACGCGTGGCCACAAAACGGGAGCTACCAAGCACAGAAGCTTTCAGTTTTCAAATCGGTCTTTGTTCCGACCCTCAACTGTGATCATGAACCTCGGGTAATAAACAAAGCGTAAGCCGCAGAGACGGAAACCTTACAAAGAGTCCAGGACGTAACGCTACGTCACAAACGACGCAGCTACGGAGCTCCTGAAAACCTGAATGAGGAGTTACTTCTGCGAATAGACAGATCCCGCAGCTGCAGTGATTCGACCACATGACGAGAAGAATCAAGAAAATTTGATGATACTGTAGTGGTATGTAAAAATTCTGTGATTGCTGTCCGTTTCAGCATAATACCCGNCTATGCTGCTAGTACTTGCCGCATTTGGCCTACGTNTGTGGTCATCACACGTCGCTGTTATCTCATGAAANGGTANAATTTCCGACTTCATGAAGCATTTGCGCAGACCTAGCGGAATAGAAAAGGTTGTCAAAGGCGTGACTACAGTCAGAAACTGAAGATTTTCATAATTGCTTGCGGATTTCTGGAGAAAAAATGAATTTTGTGTGTGATTAAATCAGGGGTTCCTATGCAGTTTAGATCGTTGATCTACAAAGTCTTTGATTTCTTTTCGACCCCTTGACAAAAAGCGTCAGAGAAATGTTTCTCATGGTACGTGCAGCAGCAAATTTGAAAGGTTTATCATACGTGTGCAATCAAAACCGGCAACAACTCCTACTAACACTGCATTGCAAAATAAAAAAGGAAAGAACAGCAAACAGATATGATTGTTAGGTTTCTTTAAATTTTTAAAGCCTGCAGAAAGTGAAAAGTTTTCAAAATAAATTCAGAAAAATTTGATTGATATGTTTTGATTCTGAACGGTATATTTATTTACCCTTTGTTTGGTACTATCAACATCCAAAATCCAAGTCACCATTTTTAAGCGACCAAACCAGGTGGTTTACATGTACAGTAATTCAACTGAGGCAAAATGTTCCTTTTCACTGAAATAAAGAACAGAGCTGAGATGTCTATTCAAGTCAAATTCCCTGGTCATTAGTTTTCAATACAAGACTGAATACAAATATTTATATCAGTTTTTTTAAAGGTGTTTTTGAATTGAAAATCGGGTCCCTAGAATCAAAGAAATCGGGCCCTGCAGGTCCATACCGGGTACCTAATGTTTTTAAAAAAAAAACTGATTGTATGTATATTTTTTAAAATTTGATGTTGGTGACGGTAATTGGCAGTAGGCCGAACTGACATATGCTTCTTGATGGGGCGGTTATGGTGAACGTTCTAGCTTAAGGAGCGCTACGACGATTCACAGTGGCCGTGGATCGAACACCCAACCTTCTAACTGTGAGGCGGAAGCCACTGAAGTATCACCGAAAAATTATACTTAACTTTCGTTGTTTTGATTTCACTGCCGTTACGATGACCATTGCCTCGCAAACCTAATGAGGTAAACGCGTAAAAATTTTACGCGGTGGTTTTGAGTTAATCAAACAGGATAAACGTCAATGCATGGAAAATTCTACCGCATTGGCAATGTCAAGCATATCAACCACATATGATTTGATAAAGTTCTGAGGCGGTTTGTTAAAATGGCTTTCAAATAAACACTGGTAAAACTTTACAATTTTCTGTCATCCTGAAAGGAGCACAGCAACGCAGCGAATTAGCTTCTTTGTGGATATCCGACTTAATAAAACCGCTTCCGTTACTCGTGGCGAATTTCCGCTGCAGTGGTGCTGCGAATTAGAAAAATGCAGAAAGTGCTTTCGTAGCAAAAGTTATCGGTGTTAATACAACAAAAGTTGTATTTGATTTTTAAGTAAGGTGTTGCGTCCACCTCAAAACACGCAATATGTTTGCTTAAATCGTCTCAAGACGAGTTTCGACACAATACGTTTACGGCAACAAGTTTTGGGACTCGGATACGAGAAAAAATGCAAATGAAAGGGTTAAATAATATTTTTTTCTGGCGAAAAGTCACGTCACCTTTCGGTTATTTTTCCAACACGATGGTTGGGTCACGTGAAAGCGAGTCACGCTCATGAGCAGTTTACTTTTGGTGCGCGCATGGGCCATTCACTTTGTCGTTTTCTTATGATGTGGCTATTGCGGGAAGCTTCATTACATTGAAACTAATTAATGTAGACCATGTTTGTGAAACTAATCTTTGAATGTTGCTGTTGAATTTTGTAAACTGTTTGAAGTTACATTTTTTCCAAAAACGTGGTAATTGTCAGCAGGGGCATAACGAAGTTAGATGGCGCCCGGGGCAAGAAGCAAGTTTGACGCCCCCGTGTTCGAACCTGAGATCTTTCTGAAGCAAATGTACTGCATGGAAAAAAACTTGTAACATTGTTGGGACTTTTCGGCGCCCCCCGCAGTCATTCGGCACCATCTGCAGTCATTCGGCGCCGCTATCGTGATTCGGCGCCCGCAGAATTGTGCTCACCTTTCCCCCCTCTTTACGCCCCTCGTTGGAGACAACTGAGGTTGGGACCAAATACACACAACAGAGTAATTGTCAAACTTCAGTGAAGCAACAAGTAGTACACCAAGATCTTAGGATTGTTCACACAACTTAACACGCCCACCATTAAAAGGAACATCTGATGTGGCAGGCTGTTTAAACTTTTTTACGAAAAACTATACGGATTGTTTCATGGCAATCAGAAATAGTTTCGTGTTCAGCAGCATAATAGCAACAAATATTCAGAAGGTGTTGAAGACCACTGAAGCTGGGACAAACCACAGGTAAATCTACGGAAAACCACAGATAATGCACAATTCTACAGTATATCGTACGCTTCATCCCGCTTAGGTTAGACCAGCTGAACTGAGAGTTTACCGAGGTAAACCGCGAATAAAAATATACTGACAACTCTCCATGACTTGCACCGTTGGTTACAGTCAAACGGAATGACTACTTTGCACCCTACTTCACCTGCATGATCTGATTTCCAAGTTCCAGCTAAACAAGGTACTTTCTATGCACACACGTATATTGCATTCAATTAGTTTTGTGAACAGAGGTTTGTGGTTAGTTTTTTCAGAAGCCGTAGATCCACTTAACAACACTGGAAACACTGTGATGATTTTGTTTACATAATATGTTACAGTCTGTTTGAGTGAAATAATGAAAATATTACTACCGTGGTGTGGCTTAAAACAAACAAGTTATAGGTGGTGGCAACAAATGATGAAACGCTGGATAAAATTTATTGTTTGAATAGTTTAAAGGTATTTGTTGTGAGAGAAAAAAGTTTGTATATACAGGTACCAGCACCACATACTCATTTTTATTTTTGTGAAAAGGTACGAAGGTATTCATGCATTTTTTGGAAATTTTTCACGCATTACACATACGTTCAAAACACAACTGAGATATAAATGCACACAGAGATTAGTTTAAGTGATGTGCTCTGCACAATTTTCATTTCCAACAGCAGCACGATTCAAGGAATGTTTGTAAATTAGAGATTTAAGTCTATCACTGCTGCTATTAAAGTCAGCAATTTCTTTAACCTTTTTGTGGATATTTTTAAAAATCTTTTGGTTTTAAAATATTTTTATGGATTTGCTATACAAAAATGTTAATGCTGTTTCTTATTGTACAAAATGTTAATATTGCTATTCTTTGGTAAATATAAGTAAAACTTGGCAGTGGTTTTTCGAGATCGCTGTGACATCTTCATTTCAGATTCTAGCTTGTCTGTAGGGGGCAGCGTGCATTCTTTTTATCCTTTNTGATGTATTTTCAAAACGTCTTGGCAGAGTGAACGCACAGCACATTTGCAGGTGTGTCAGCCTTGTGGTCTTCATTCGCGTTACGACAGATTCACAATCAATTTCGTTTCATTAAACTCGCTTTGTACTCCCTTTGGAGGGGTACCTGACTTTTCGGTCTGACCGGTTGCGTCCGAGCCGTTTCGGCCTGGTCGGTTCGGTCTGAGCCATTTCGGTCANGGGACCTTTCGGTCTTGGTTGTTTCGGTCTCGAAACATTTTGGTCAGACTATGAAATCTTGCAGAAGTCTTATATGTTTACTTTTAAATGCAAACATAGTTGAATCAACGAAAGACATATTTTAAAAAACAACCAACATGATCCAAGATCCAACAGTTAATCAGCATCAACATATGATTTTCATTATCATCAGCAGGTTTTAAATCATAATCAATATTTTCCATGAAATGCAAATACTTCAAAGTCGTAATTACAATTCAGATTCAATCGCAAACATCACTCCTCAAAAAGGAGTTGATACAACACCGGCTAGCGTGACATTTCGTCAGCCTGCATAATCATTTCAATAAAAAATGTAATCAGTTGTGTATGTACAGAAATGTCGTGACCGAAATGTCCCCNGACCGAAAAGTCCTGTTCCACCCTTTGGAGTGCCACGAGTGGTCAGTGAGGCCGTTGACCACGCGGCTATGCTGCTAATGNAAACTGTGTTGGTGGCAAGTAAATGATAGCATCGAGAGTGAACCTTCTCTCTGAACCACATGGCTGTGTAAGCCCCAAGTACCATTATCGCACCACGGTTAACAGCTTTAAGGGGAGCATGCTCAAATGAATTCTTCAAGTACTATCAATTTTTTTCATATTATCAAAGGAACATTTTTGGGCGTCAGGTTGTCCTTCCCGTACAAGTCAGTGCTTGGCAGCGCACTGCTTTTCCCAGCAGCCATTTCCCATCCAGGGATTTAATGATCGGATATTTTACTACGAGGTTTAGATTTGTTTGCTGTCCTTTTTGAGTGACGTGTAGTGTAGTATGATTGTTCTAACATGCTCATGTGATGTTTATGTTACATACGGTTGTCACGTCAGACAAGCCCCTCAGGTAGAGGTGTGTGTGTGAGCCACTGACCATTAAGCAACTGATAGCTCGGTCTCTGTTGTTGTGTGAGCGAGTTCATCTTTGGTAATTCCTGTCTAAAGACGTCTGCAGTGATTTAAGGGCGACCGAATGATTTCACGCTCACCTAAAACTTTCCTTCATATATCAAAAGTGCTGAGTAGCGAAAACGCGCCTTACTTTACGCAAGCCTGACTCAACAGTTGCGACTTGCTGCTCATTAGTGATATGAGCAATATATTAGCACTAGCACCACCTGTCATTTCGTACGAAAACGTCATTTGCGCTTTAAAAAAGTGGAGGTGTTCAACATAACCGCAAGTGTTTGAGGTGCCCATCACTCTAAGAAAGCTGAGAGTTACTATTGTTTGCGGCATGTGAATTACATGCCAAAGTCGCGTTGCCGTTTGCACAAGCGTCTGTGATAAAGTCAAAGTCCTACANTATCAGGTTTAAAGACAAAACGCATTCATTCACAGNCGAACTTCCTCAGTGAGCTGCTCGATTGATTTTTCCCATTATAATGCAAGAGCTCGCGTTCTTGCTTCTTCTTGTGCGGCAGCAAGCAGCAGGAAAGCTGGTGGCAAGTTGTTTTTACGGTAAGTGTACGTACTGTATCCTCCAGACCTGTGAGAAAAGCATAATACTAATACTAACTGTATCCTCCAGACCTGTGAGAAAAGCATAATACTAATTGTGCGGCGGCAAGCAGCAGGAAAGCTGGTGGCAAGTTGTTTTTACCGTAAGTTTACGTACTGTATCCTCCAGACCTGTGAGAAAAGCATAATACTAATTGAAATATTTAGCGAGTTGGGTAAGGGAACTTATGAACGGTAGATGTCGAGCATCACATGGACTTCGATGTACTGAATATTTGTGAAAATGAAGATGAACACCGAGAAACAAAAACGCTTAGCAGGAAGAAAAAACGTAAGGGTTTGAAAAAAATGAAAAAATTCATGTTCAGCAAATATTTTTGATATATTCCCAATAAAAACGGTACCGGCCATGCTTTATGGGTTCATTTTTTCAAAACACTGTAAAACCTGTCGGTACGCGATCGAAACTGCCAGAATACTACAACACACTATGATACTTTAGTTTTAGTAGGATAAAGCACGGTAATTTTGGTTAGTCATATGACTGAGACTGAACCTGTGTACAGGTGTAAAGTTTCTTGAAATTTCACACGAAAACAGTAGGCTACATATTCCAGCATTCGAAATACGAGACACATTCCTAGGAATCAACCAAAGACACATTCCTACGAATTTCCTAGAATCAAGGAATGAAAAGTGTGCAGTTGTAAAATTGGTGAATGTCAACCCACTTCATCGAATAAAGATATCTGAGCTGCTCTGGTTTGGTCATGTGACCAAAATGTCCCAGGAAAAATTGGCGTGCCAAGTCCTGCTGGCTGCACCTACGGGAAAACGGTCAAGATGTCATCCAAGGATGAGGTGGCATGACTAAATCTCCGACCCGGCTTTGTCACATCTTGGTGTAGAGCGAGCAGAAGCGAGCAGAAAAACTATCCAAAAATAACTGATAACC
>JGI24022J15233_10011302_pt1 | contig 10182 bp, 4 predicted proteins | sample Ectturendosymbi2_FD_15233 | JGI IMG/M metagenome (IMG submission 15233)
TCGACAAATTAACAAGCAAAAAGTATGCACAAACAAGTAATCTCCTTTGCGCAAGTAATAAAGTTTTTGGAAAATATGGATCTCAAGGGTTTTTTTTAACCNCACCCCTTGCGTACGCCCTTGTATCTGCATATACTTTAGGCAACATCCCCGGTAATATTTCGAAACAAACTCTGAAACCGGCGTTGTTAATCCGTACGCGCTCTAGTGCGTACAAATCCATATGTCCACACTTTCAACTTGTACATTAGTACAAATACAGAAGCCAATCAACCGGTTCCGGCTCACTTGCCCCGTGCAGACCTAGTAGGATCTATCGACAGTTTTTTTTATTTAATCCTCGGAAGTTTCGAGCGAAGTGGAACCTATCACAAAGCTGTAACTTCATCTTAGGCTACGCAATAATTAAGATCGAAATAACACTGCACAAGGGGTCAAGAAGACTTACAGAAAACACGAGCATTTGAAGAGCAATAGCTATCGACAATTAGACTATGTCCTGGAGTGCAGAAAATGCACTAACATGCCGTCAGCCAGCCCTTTAGAATTTTCCCCACCACTACCTACAGCTTGCAACGACATTTGAAACATGCATGTCAACTTTTCAAACAAACAAATCCATCTAGTTCAACCTTAACGAAAACCTACATGACGTTTGTCGAAGCTAGGCTGCAACGATTGTGTCAGCTCCCTCTTTGTTGTTTACATGTTTGATTAAAACGAGAGCCCAAAGTTCGCATGTCCTTAATAAACTGTGCTCCTGCTTCATTGGCGAGCTGTACAAAGGTAAGCAAACGTTACATTGCATTCGCTTCCAGCAGGTGTGGTCAGGTGCAACAACAAAGTTTGGTGAACATTGTATTCCAGAGGCAAGCAGATGGACCCCTAAAATCAAATCAGGACAAAACTGTCCAAACTAGGTGAAGTATTGCTTTAACATTATCCTCACGATAGAAACGACGGGCAGTGCATACCCTCATGGCATTTCGAAAAAGCATCTGCCCTACATAGCTTGTAACTCACGGGCGCTATTTCTCTGCGTACACAACGCACACCTGCTAACACCTGGCACCATGTTTCTAGTTCACGCACTAATCCACAGATGGCACATTATTAACTTGTCTGCAAAGCTTTCCGGGAGTGAGGAGATACAATGATTCCACGAAAAAAACTTGGTCAGCTTGCGACTGGCCACTCAGTTATTACGATAAACATTTACCCTGGAGGAAGCATGTGCGGAAATGTCTCCGACAGCCAGAATTACGACACATGCCGGTAGTCAAGTCTTGTTCCCTCTCGACGCACCTTTCTGCGCAAGCTCGCCTACTCGACCTGCGTTTGCCCTGTCTTTGTCTGCGCACTGAACCGCGCCAGCGGCTTTTCGATTTACTACGCATTGCTCGCACAGAAAAAAGCGTAATTTTAAAAGCCCGCGGTGCAGCGAGTGGCTTACAGCAAAGGCGCAACGTTTTATCCATGAGTGACCGTCAAGCGATTTCGTCGCACTTCGGTGAGGACTGCCAATTTGAATTTTCGCATTGCAACTGACAAATCATCTTGCTCAACATTCTAGTAAGTATGAAACCTTTGCTTTGAATTCTTTCTAGTTTGACAATTCATTCATTTTTTGCTAGACCTCTAACCTTTGCTCTGTTCCAAAATCTAAGATATATTCTTGCACAACGGATTTTCTTCTCAACTTAATGGAGCAGTAGTACTTACCGACCTGGATGTGTTACCAACGGCACTCGGCACATAATCGTGATTAAAAAGTATATGAAGATACGAGACCAAAAAATGATCAATTTCCTGTGAAAAACTAGAGCGGAGTAGCAACAGTCTCCACATGGGCGACGAAATCTGAGTGGCTATGTTGTCACATCTATGTCCATAAATGAGGTGCAATGGATGCTTATCAACGTTTGCAAAGAAGCGCGTTCACGAAATAAACATTATAATGCTGGGTTGAACGTGGCGTTTCCGCAGTTCTGGTCTTCCTTTGGTTGCCGTGTGTTCACGTTATTAGAAATCTACCCAGCGAAATCCATACAAACGTTCTATAAGATTCCTAACTTTTTATTGCTACATGTTATGAGCTTGAAATCACAGTTCAATGAAGACAAGCTGTTAAATAATGGTGATTGCAACTGCGAAATATGTAGGTAATTCTGTCTGTACAAATCTCTCCACTAAGTCTAAATCAGGGGTTCCCAACCTTTCTCTGACCATGTACCCAGGCCCGTAACCAGGGGGCGAAGCCCCCCTAGAAAAAATTTCCTCCCCCCTGGAAAAATGTGTTGGATATAGTTTGAAACTGTTGGACATGGTTTAAAAAAATTTAGCCCTTCTCAGAAAACTCTTGGCCCCTCCTGGTGTCCCAAGCTGGTTACGGGCCTGCATGTTCCCCTTCTGCATTTGGACAGATGAGCATGTACTCTTAAAATTTCTTATGACAAAAAGGTTGAGTAAAATAACAAAATTCCACTGAACTTTTATTAGAATTTTACGTTTCTAGAACTGTAAAAGTAGACTCCGTTTTATGTCTCAAAGTTAATTTGCTGTGGCTGTACAATAAATTTACCCCCTTCAGATAGGCAAATGTACCCCTAGAAGTACATGTACCCCAGGTTGGGAACCCCTGGTCTAAATAAACATCTACTTGTTTACGCCATTAATTTCTTTTGCGCGTAACTTTTCTTTGGTGTCGTGTGCCCTTTCTACCATTATAAAGGTATAAGGTCAATAACTTTTCCAGTCTACGTAGCAAGCAATGAAGCCAATGAATTTGTACCTTTCCTAATCTATCGCATGTGCGCTACATTTTGCACTGTATATGTGCATACCTGCATCTTCCTGAGATGTTTCAGGGGAGGAAAGTCCGCAAAGACGTTACTTCAAAAAGTACAACTACCTTAACAAATGCGTTTGTAAAAGCGCGCCTCAATGCACGCCAGCGCAGAATTTTTAACAAGGCTCGTCAAACGTTTTACAAAAAAGCACTTCCATTAGCGGTGCATTTGTAAAGGTAGAACATACTTTTATGTATTGCATTTGCTCATTCGTTTTTTTGGTTTTATTTTTGTATTCGTTGACACGTTTATCTCATACTAGCCGCAGTAAAACGCCAAGGTAACGAAACACAAACTTCACGTCGATTAAAGAAACACCATGGAATTTACGAATGAGCAAATACAGTACATAAAAGCTTGTTCCTCTTTACTGCCTGCAAGGCAGTCGTTATGTAGTTCTACATTTCTATTGCCCTTTGCAGACATACGCTCCAGGTAGCAGCACTGATTCGGAATATTGGTTCATTCATTTTAAGCCGCTTTTTCTCTCAGGAGGTCGTAGGGCAGGCAGCCCTAGGAGGACTCGAAAGTCAAAATACTTCAGCTTTCAATATCTCTAAGAGTTCTGGTGGCTCTACAGTCTACTTTACACCAAGACGGGACCAAGCAAGATCGGATATGTAATTACGCAACCTGGTTTTTGGTCGACCTCTGTTCCACTTTCCCCTGGGTCAGGGGTTCCCAACCTTTTTTTGCTGCTCGTACCCCTTTGTCAGGTCAGAGCATTCTTAGTACCCCCCCAAAAAATTGGGAGATATATATTGCTCTATAAGAGATATATAAGCTGCTCTGTGACCCAAGGATCTTCGTACCCCTTGATGTTCAATCTCCTACCCCTTGGGGGTACGAGTACCCCCGGTTGGGAAGCCCTGCCCTGGGTGAACCAGCAAGCAATGAAGCAGGAATCGCCTCGCCAAGGTTTTCTGGGGCATTTTGGTCACGTTGTCGAACCAACGTTGCTGAGATCTCTTTATTCGGAGAAGTGGTTCGACATTCAGGACTTCACGAATTTCACAGCTGCGTACTTTTTCGAGAAGTGTCACACCGTGAACTCTTCGCAAAATCCAATCTCTGCCGCGTGGACTTCAAATAGCACTCTTTCAGTCATTACCCAAGATTCATAATGACAATGGGTGAGGATCAGAACAAAGACCGATTAAAACCTGACAGTTTTGCTGTGTTTGAAAGCTCCTGATTTGTTACCACAGAAGCGATAAAGCTAACGCAAAACTGCGTTTGCTTCACTATTCTGTGCAGCAATCTCCTTGTTTCACCTTCCGTCACTCATGAATACTACTTCGAAGCAGGTCCGTAACCAGGGGCGCGGGTTGGTGAAATCCCCTCTGGAAATTTTTCGCACGCCCAGGAAAAATGTTTTGGACATAGTTTACAACTATTGGACATGGTTTAAAAACTTTGGAACCCCTCAGAAAACTCTTTACCCCCCTGGTGTACCAAGCTGGTTACATGCCTGCTTCGAGGTACTTGAACTTCTCGACCTGCGTGCAGTATACTGCCACTTGCAGCTCGCACTGGTTTAGGTTTCTGGGTAGACATAATACCTCGGTCTTTCTTTTGCTAATTTGGTTCCCGCTTGGGCGCATGCAGCTGAAACCGACCAAGAGCATGTCGAGGGTCCTCTTCAGAGGATGCAAGCAGTAATAAATCGTCCGAAAAACGCAGCGGGTTGTTCCAGCAACTTCCAACAATGACATCATCGCCCACTCGGCTGTGACTGTCTCTGTGAAAAGGAGAGGTGAAATGTTACATACACCCTTGTCGGAGTCCAACACCCAAGTTGAACTTGTTGAAGTAACTTCGCCTTGCGGACAGAAACGTCTGAGCAGGAATACAATAACTTGACGGCCAGTAACAGGCGGCCGTCAACACCGTACTCCAGCAACACTCCCCAATGCTTTTCTCGAGAGACTCGGTCGTATGCTTTCTCTTAGTCAACAAAACAAGCGCAGACATCTTTGGCATACTCCTAAGATTTCTCGAAAATTTGCTGGAGATTGAAAATTTGTTATGTAGTGTTACGGCCAAGATGAAAACGCCACAGGGTAACCTCTAGCTCAGTGGTGCTCAAAACGTTTTGTCGCTGTAGATCCCTTCGTTTTGTCGACGTTTTCTCGTTTGTTGAGAAATTAGATTTGGTCGCTTCTCAGCGTGAGCATCTCAACCGCCCCGGAAAAAGCAAAGTTCAGGCTTAGGCCTGTCGCCGACTGCCGTTACTAAAATGTAATAAAATGGTGAGTCGTCTTGCAACATGGACATGTCGGACCAAAGTTGTGGTACGATAAAGCTGAATAATGACCAAGATGGGCGAATGGGCGAATGAAAACTAGTGTATTTCTTTATTGGATTTTGGTTTAATGATCCCCTAGAACACATTCATGGACCATTGGACCCCAAGTGGTTCACGGACTCCAGGTTAAGAATCCCTGTTCTAGCTTTACTTTAATTATTTCCCGGCATTTTTTTCAAGGCGTTTGTCATTAGCCTCCAGGGGGGGCAAAGGAGAGGTGACTGCCCAGTAATCATATGTGAAAAATTCTGTGGATTGTCTTGCCAGTTGTGGCTGTATTTCACTTGTCAATAAACCAACCAGATTTTTCAACAATTTCAACTCTCTCTTACCAGGCCCACATATATAGCCTACAAATATTTGAGATGAAGAAAGAATACCGTACTTATTCCATTGTAAGCCGGGTCTTATAAAGTTTTTTCATCATTTCGTGTGGTTTACAATCAAGGGCGGCTTACATTTTTTTTCTTTAGCTTCTCGCAAGGTCTAGATGACGCCCAGTCTTTCTTTGGCTACGTTTTGTTGACCGAACTCTCTTTTCGCATCATCTTTCCACTCTTCAGCATCACGTGCACACGTGCGCGCTCCATCACAGGAGGGATTGTGATGAACACAAGGCAGTTGTAGTGGTGTGAGCATCATCACCAGGGTTGCCAATCTAAACGTGAAACATGCTATACGCGAAATTATCTCTGAGGCTTAGGTAACCTATGTTCAAGTACAGCTTACAATCAAGGCCGGCTTACAATTAAGGGCGGCGTACAATCTAATAAATACGGTAGCTAATGCTGGAATTTTTTGATCTTTTTAATAGTTTAGCAGTCTGATATTTTTTGATATTCTTTTTGTTATTTCTGATCATTTAACGGTCTGTGTAAACTTTACTCTTCACCATCCCACCTACCAGAAATTAAAACCTTAAATTCAGATGCATGAAACATTCTGATCCAACTATTTTCATAGCTGAAGTTAGTCTCAAAATAACCAACCTGAATCCTGAAGCTGTTGATGTAAAAACTCTTAATAATGAATTTGTTATAGTTTTTTGATGATACTCTTGATATTCATGCTCCATATCGCTACGCATCTATAAAGAACAAGGCTCCTTTAACAAACCAGCATGGCTCACCAAAGGCATGTTACCTTCCATTACAAAAACGAATAGGCCTACTGTACGCAGAAAAGATTTTAACTAGTAACTAGCCAAATTTTGTTAAACAATATAAAACGTACAGAAAGGAGCTTACTCACATAAAAGAAATGTCCAAACAAAATTATTATAAACACACATTTAAAAAATGCAGTCAAGAAAGGGCATGGAAAACTGTTAATAAAATAATACCAATTAAGACAAATCTCAAGAAAATTATGAACTCGTTGAAGACTTAGAATGTTAAAAAATGTGAAGAATCAAGCAACTTCATAGAAGTTTGAAAATCCCTATCTGCATAAATAAAGTCATCCCCTGTCAATTGCAGACACTTTGTCAAACATATAAATTCAAAGAATTCATTGTTTCTTTCTCCTGTTGATACAAATGAAATGCTAATTCTTATTAAAATCCTTAAATGAAATCTAATAATTCTCCCAATCACATTCAATCCAAATTTTTGAAGATAGCCAGTTGCACTGTCTCAGAATGGTTTCCAATATCTTCACTAATTGCAGCGCTGTAGGTGGGTGAATTCCTAGACTCCTGGAAAATTTCCCTTATCAAACCTAGTGGCGTAGCAAGCAGTAGCGTAGCCAGTCCAAAACTTTTGAGTGGGGCCAAATATTTTGACTTAAACGAGCAACAGTATTTTATTTGCGACACTCCCTCTCAAAGCGCAGAACGACAAGAAATGCTAGAAATTTGCCCCTTGACTACGCCTATAGCAGCAAGGGGTGCCCTGGGGCTCCAGGCTCCGGGCGGCACTTTCCGGGAAGCGGTAAGTTGTTGATTAAAATTTAATTTTTTTAAGTAGTTTTAATTCTTTACTGTTTTTTGCATTAAGTACCCCTAGACCGGTAGCCTAAAAACTAGAAAATGTGGTTGTGGAGTGAGCGAATTGAATTTAGGCCTACTCAAAAGTTTGGGTCAAATCCAGGGTACCAAAATACCCTTGTGTTTGTCTTAAAATCAGAGGTTTTTAAATACTTACTTGGGGCGCAATTGTCCCCGAGTTCTTACGCTTTCCTCTCCAATCAAAGCCATTTACCCCACCCCAGTGAAAATCCTTTGAACAAAGAACAGAGACATTCGACCGCAGGCTAGCGAACATTACTGGTCTGGTAGTTAATGGTTTACATTGTCACCTGACTCAAAATCTGATAAAAAAGGTCTTACCTGAAATAACGGTAAACGGTCAAAGCTAGCTTAATTTTTTTCTCCTATCGTTCGATCCTTAGCTACGTCTCAGCGGCACATCATTACATCACCTGACACCTATTGGCATTGGTGATGTTGGCACGTCTCATGCTATTCTTCAATTTTCAGTCGGATATTTTCAATAAGCAAGTGCCACAAGCTATAGCCTAGTCATTAGGTGGGCTTATCAATATTAAATTTTGGCGAGTGAAGTGAATAACTCGATAGAGCAGTGGTTCCCAAACTGGGGGTAAATTACCCCCGGGGGTAATATGCGATTCTTCGATGGGTAACGCGGAACCAAAATCACAATGTTGCTCGGTACTGTGAGTGATCACTGCAAAAGAAATTTTCGACCTGAAATACGAAAAAATTTTGAGGTAATAAGACAGAATCACTACCTTGATTTAGGCAACGGCTCGAACAAGTTTGGGAACCACTGCCATAGAGGTAAAGCTGCTCAGTTTCAATAGGACTGATGTTTTTCTGTATGACGTAATGGTATTGGAAAACTACATTCCAGAAGGAGATAGTGCAGTTGGTATGTTTGCGTGGGTAATTTAGAGCTCAGATTGCAGGTTTGAACCACTGGTACCGCGCCTAGTGATTTTGAGACTGACCTAGTGATCTAGTAATTTTTCACTGCAATCTAGTGATGTTTTTGCAAAGTATGTGTTTAAAAAAGATCGGTTGTCTTTTTTCTAACTTTTCAACTTTTCAGCCATTTTCAAAATATTTTTAGCCTTTTTTCAACCGTAAACAATTGATTATGTGAATTGTTTTTTGAAGATTTGCACCAACAGAACGAACAAGTCTTTCTAATTTGAGTTTCTCACTGTTTGCGTTTCCGTGCTATTTATTACTGCATTATTGGCGATGACAGTATTTTCATTTCTTTGCATGAACACTGCAGTAGAAAAGAAACAAGTAAATAAATTTTAGGTTCATTGGTCTAACTCTATAATACTCCGTGAGTGGTGTCGTTTACAGTTCTTGAGAAAAGCCTGAGGATTGTTGGTATACGATTTTCCAGACTTCAGCATGATCCATTTTCACAAACTTTGCACATGATGTAAAAGTTTGGGTGGCAGTAAAGAAAATAACTAAATCATTTCAAGAAAAATGCGAATTTCGTAGCAAAAATTTTAAATCTAGTGAATTTTTTTTGTGAATCTAGTGATTTTTGCAAAGAAGCCTGTGGCAGAACTGGTTTGAACCCCACGTAGGGTGAATCAGTGCCAGCCGATAGGTAACGTAGGTTTCGCAAAAGGTTTGACTCCTTTGTTGAACGGTACACTTAACATTTGTAGTCATAGAAAAGTAATTTCAACACGAAAAGTTCACAAAAGGTGCTGCTCTCATTTTGATAAATTAAAGGCGGTGAATCATAGTCTGAAAACCTAAATCAAGGGCACAGGATATGCTCAGTTATGATTGTGGTGAAAGCTTTCATAAGGGACGTTAGCCGAAACAGTTGCACAACTTGGCAATGGCTGTACTGAATAAAGTTGTTAATGCAATTACCTTTGAACTTAAAAACATTGTAATCACTACTGAGTAGTAAAAAGGCCTCTGTCCCACGTGATAGGATTTGGTAACAATTTTCGAAGCACTGCGTACGTCTGTTGCTAACGAACGAAGGTAAGGAATAACACATGCGTGAATATAATTGGATGAACCCAACAGCTAGACCAAGTTTGCATGTCACGATGGAGGCTGCAAGCCAGCATTTCTCAACCAGAGCCGGTTTTTAAGCCTAGTTGACTAATTTTATCAAAATGGGTCGAGCACCTTAAAGAGGTCCCGAGCCAGTGGCGACAGAGTTAACGTTTGAAGTCTTTTATGCATTCTAATAGAAATAATGGTAATGAATTAGTCACGCATTTTTGTCTTTCAAATCACGAAGTAACACGAATGTAGCAAGAGGAAAAACAACAGCAACAAAGAGCAGAAATTAATATTATGTTGATGAAAATACGAACATCAGAAACTCAACGTTTAGCTAATTTATGATTGTGTTCTAACACGTTTGAATGACATAGAGTTAGCGAAACCATTGAAGCAAACTTACGTTCTGCGTTGGACCTAAAGATTTGGTTTCCAGCTCGTATAGTTAAAATCGCTTATCCCATCACACTCAAATGAGGTTGCAAAGATTTTTATCTGAAATTGACTTAATTGTTAACAAATGTTGTTTCTGTACTTGTTTTTAGTCTTACAAAGTATGAGCCCACTTCCTTACCCTCACCCTGTACGTAGGCATCACCAATTTGAGCCCTTTATTCTAGGACGTAGCTACATTGTGGCAAATGAGGCACTTGCCTCGGTAAACTTTCTGAAAATATGTGCCAAAATATTTTTGTAATGTTAAATCTAATCATATTTTAGAGCGTGGCTATTTTTAAAAGATCAGCACTACAGCTACCCTGTGTTACAACCATCTTTCAATGCACACAACTGGACTTGCAACGTCGTAGTCAAGCGTTTGCGCTGTAGATCGGCAACTTGGTTAGGTCACTCAATCATTTAGTGTGATTCTGCTCAGGAATCCTTGGTGGTCCACTACCCAGAGGCTTTTTTGAACATCTTTCTGCTTCGGAGACGCCAGGACTTCGATAAACAAATTTAATCAGGCTCTACTGGCGCTAAAAACATAAAAACACGTTAAAAACTTG
>JGI24022J15233_10011303_pt1 | contig 10182 bp, 6 predicted proteins | sample Ectturendosymbi2_FD_15233 | JGI IMG/M metagenome (IMG submission 15233)
GCATTGGACAAATTTCATTCCTCACCACCAAAAAGAAATCTTTTGTTTGGATTACTTGACCGGGCTTATAAAATCGCCAGCACATATAATGCCATACACATTGAATTCTTGAACATTGAAAGCATGCTGATCAGAAATGGATATCCCAAAGCATACATTGATCGCTACATCATGAAATATCTGAACAAGAAACATGAAATCTCCGTTAATTCGTTCACGATAACACAGCCAATGATAACAACCATCAACACGTGTCTCCCCTACCTCGGGGAAATTTCCTATGAAGTCCGCCGAGAAATGCAAAGACTTGTCCACCGCTATGCCATCACGCCCTCTCAGTTTCGTTTCATACATGAAAACTAATAAGTTGAAAAAATCTTTTACATATAAAGACAAACAGAATCATCTTCGTCGCTCATGTTTTGTCTGCAAACTAACATGCACGTGTGGGTCAAATTACATTGGACAGACTCGCTGGAATTTAACAACCAGAATCAACGAATACAAATTTGATCAACGTTCTGAAGTTTGCAAACATCTGTTGGGCAATCCCACGCACCGCTTTAACTTCAAGCAACCGGAAATATTGGGAAGCATCGTCGGTCAGAAGGAACTTCACCTACTCGAGTCTCTTCTGATACAGCAATTCCAGCCAGATCTCAACGTCGAGGGTTCATCAATTCCCCTGCTGCTTTTTAACACAATATGTTCTATATGAAGCAACACAGTACGATTGCCCTAAATTGCATCCTTATTTTTTCCTTTAACTGTCGCATTTCATTTATTCCTGATGATCGCTTACGCATAAGCCGAAACGTCGAATAAAACAATGTTTTCGATTTTTGTGGCTGTTTTATTTGTCATAAAAATCTCCATCAACTCCGTGCATAGTTTATCAAACGAAGATGTTAATCCTGTTTAGAGAGAGGCCCTTGAAATAGGGTTAAAACCTCGTTTTTCACTACAGGTGGACGAAATTCACTAGGAGCAGTCAAATAAAATGAGTTGTTTTTATTTTTATTCACACAGGGTGTTGTACAATCTTCATGTGCAGGAAGATGGACTTTCATTGAATTTTGTTACGTGCCGTGTCTTGCCGTTTTCTGTGTTGTTGTTGCTACATGTGTATAGCCCAACTTAATTTCCCCATCTGAAAAAGGCTGCACGATCTGTGGCAGAGAATTCAGATTCAGACAAAGCCAAAACATTGCCTTGAAAATTAATGGACATTGGGTGTCTTTGTTGAGCAAGGAAAACCCGCCATTCTTGGCACAGTTGACATTCCCTCTCTAAAAATTTTTCTTTGGATAACTAGTGTGCCTCAGCATAAGGTATCATCTCATTGCGTCTGCTTCCACGTCTTTGCACAGTTCTGAAACCATTCCATGCTTCTTTGAATGTGAACGGATAAAGTTCTCAATTTTTTGACATCATCAAATGCAATCTCCAGACGTGACCTCTGGTCATTTTGTTGAATTACCCTCTCAACCACAAATTCTCGACGAATCATTTCGTGTGTTGAAACCGAGGTTTTCTTTGCTGAGACAATTCGGTAATTTTTCCAAAATAGCTTAAAAACTTTTTTCTCATTTTAGGACATTTTGTATGACTGAGAAAGGGATTATGACCAAATTGACTTAATTTTGTTCTTTTTGCTACTCATGTTGTTATTTCGTAGCATTTGCCACCAGGTTTCAAATCAAACAGATAAATTAGCTCTTCTGGCGAATATTTTATTAGTAGCGGACGTTTCGCCTACCTATTCAAGCGGGCTTCTCAGGGCAGAGTTTATTAACCACACATAACATGCATCTTACTAATAACAAGAAACAATGAGCAATATGACATATAAAGACGAAAAACGCAAAACTGACCATCACGTCATAGGAGTGGGTGACAGCATGTCACAGAAAAAATGTAGAAGTATACAATGAAAAACACTGGGAGATGATGAAATATAGCAACAAAGTAAATAGAGTAAAACGTACATAAAAAAGCGCAAAAACGGTGATATAGCGTGAAAGTATGGGTTGAAAGAGAGAACAAATATATAAAGTGTAAAAAGAGCGAACAAATATATTGTAAAACTTGCGTGGTGAGAGTTGGCACATTTACAGACACAAAGGCGGTCAATAAAATGCAAGCTCAAGGAAGTCCGGTAACTGATAAGCTTCGCTCATGTTTTAAAACATTGTAATAGATAGCCGGAAAGTTTGCGCTTTTATCATTCACAGTGTTAGTTTTTAAATTAAAATACAAAGATGCTAAAAAATGCTTTTATGATAATCATTTACGTGATGTAGAACATGGGCGTAATTCCGATTGAAAGCATGGCCACTTTGAGCTGCATGTCACTTTTGCGTTTTTGTCTTTATACGTCATACTGCTCATTGTTTCTTGTTATTAGTAAGTTGAATGTTATATATGGTTAAAAACATTGCCCTGAGGAAGCCCGCTTGAATAGGTGGGCGAAACGTCGGCTACTAATAAAATAATCGCCAGAAGAGCTAATTTATCTGTTTGACTCAATTTTTTTCAGTCATTCAAAAAAAATTCGGTCTGTGACCGAAAAATCACCGAAATAAAACGGATTTAAACATAGTCAAGGGTAATGTTTCTGATTTTTCGGACAACTCCCTGAGTAGTACTTTGCATGGCTGCTGCTTTATTGGTAGCAACTGACTTATACTTCATCCAATCAAAACCATGTTTTTCAATGAACTGATTCACTTTTGGCGAAGATGGCTTGAGGAGTTGGGCTAACTCCAACTTTAAGACAGCACAACTCGACTATGATTTTTTGTTTCCTGATTGGCAAACCTACAACACAAAGTCAACTGAACCTCGTCTGAAACATCTGTTGTTTCTTCTAGCTGAATACCAAACTACTGAGCTTTCTTCAGCTTGTCAAAAAGTTGTTTCAACAAATCTTCTGAAATATGAAGACATCTTAATAGTGGAATTTTTCTTACTTTGTAAACGGATTTTTCCTCCATGCAGAACGTCAGTGGTAATTTTAGGACAGGGAAGAACTACAGACTCCAACTCGGTTTACAGACGTTTTCTTTTCATAAGGATTTGAGCCATTTTCAGGGAAGCAAGTATCAAATCGATATTTGTTTTTTTTACCACACGATTCTCAAACGACGAAAGTTGCCGCCAATGACTTTCTATAGATGCTTCAAAGTNTGTCTTTGGCATATTTTNATGTGTAGAATGCTGTGAATCCACACGTTTTTAGATGTCCTGGAGCCAAATTACTTTTACCAAATACGGTTATACAAAACAGGCAATACCCTGAAGGATACCTATACAACATTTCTTCTTTTGTGCGACAAAACAAATACAAAATGCGGGTATCGCTCCATTTGTTCTTTTTAACAATGCAAGCCTTTTTCTCTTGAATGACTTTCTTTACAGTATAAAATGTACACTGCTGACTCTCCACGTAACTACCGGAAAAGTGGGTTGCGTTGCACTCAGCATGTGACTTGCTGACATCTTTACACTCACTTGATTCACTGAAGTATTTCCATTGATAGTTGCTATGCTCTTTTTCACAACTATCTTTCACTTCTAACGTCTCTAAGATATTGCGTATATCAAATTTCTTTGAGGATGAACAACCTACTGCAATACCTTTCAAAAGTATAAGATGATAACAGCCTAAAATCTGAACTGAAAAATCGCAAAGTTAAAATTAACATGGAGATTACTCACTTCCTCTCGGTGTAACTTCTCGCTTAGCTCCAGTTAACTACTTGAAAAATGATGTGGAAAAATATGTTACGTGTCTTACTACAAAACAATAACCACTGCCTAGAAAAGCATGATTGTTACATTTGCTTACACAAAATTCAAGTTAGAGAAATTGTTCCCAACCTTTCCTGCCTGCGGACTGCCGAATACTGCATTCAAAAAAAGAAGAACGTGTGGTGGTCACCTAACCCACGTTACAAAGACGCAGGTGGGGTAAAACAGACAATTCACAACCCCGATAGATACGGTTTTAACGTCTGTGAAAATTTAACATGCTGCGCGAGAGCAGAGATCATCATATGTGAACCAATGTGACTGTGCTTGAAGAGCGCACATCTGGTAGACCCATGTACACCCCATTACGTTGGTACACCCTTCGAAAATTCTGGNACACCCTAGGGTGTATCATGATCTCGATCCACACAGTCGCGTTTGAAAAGCATAAGAAACGTGACCATTTCACATCACTTTCAAATTTAATTTGTTTTGGTTACCTCACAAACGAAATGTCCACATTTCATGTGGATCCTGGGGTAGAGATCGTTAACATTTTGGTTGTTTGTGCTTCTGATTGTAATCGTGCGTTTGCTTTGTAAACAACATCATTTTGGTAATTAAACCTGTTTGCCTCAGTACTGTTTTTGACTATTTTGTCTTAATTGCACAAGAAGCATTGAATATTTCTTTGCAAGCGTGCAAAAATGAAACAAAATTTTTCAGTTTCATTCCACCTAAACATGCAATTGACTTTGCACAAGACACACTAGAATACTAGAATTTAATAATGAATTTGTGAAGTAACAGTGCTAGCTGGAATAACAATGGTATAATGAAAACTAGTGAATATTAAGACCTCTGTATTACACAAAATTTGTAGGTTTTGCACAAGCTTAGTCAAATTTTTTCTTTATGGAAACATTGAGAAACATTCGTGAATTTTGTATGGTAAACGTGTCATATCTTAATGAATATGTGAAAAAGTTTTCAACGCAAATTTTCACTGCGGTCATAGGTAACCAAGGCGACAAATGTACCCCACTTTTCTAGGTTTTTCATTTCGTGCCAAGTTTGGCCCAAGATATCTCACAAACCTTTTGATATATTGCAATAAAATTTTCTAAGATCAAAGATAATTTTCGTAGCAACAATTCTTCCAAATATGAGCGAAATCTATAGAGAAGTAAAACCGTGGCGAGGTTTAAAATTTTTCAAAAATTTGTAGCAAGAGCTAGAAACAGTAAACTTTGTGGGTCCATGACCTTTGACCTTTAAAAGTCACAATCTAGATAATGTTATTGTTGCAATATTTGGCGAAGTAACTAGCATCCCTGAAAAATTGGGGTTGTTCACTAATGTAGTTTAGCAGTAACAAGGCATTAAACATGGCCAAATATGAACAATTTGACCCCCCCCACTATGCACCCTGAACTAAAAAAACTTTATAATCACGCTACTTCTTGACAGATATCATTCAAATTTTGCAGATATTCATCGTATGGGGTAATGACATTTTGAGTAAATATTGAGGAAAATTCGAGAGGGTGCCTTGACCACTTCCTAAGAATTGACACGGAATGGCCCAGTGTTTATTCATGCAGTTTCAAGTTGTCATTTTCCGAACAATAAAAAGTACAGCGAATTAATCCTCTAGACTGATGGTAAACTGTATGAAAACAAGTTTTGCATAGCAAAGTATTGTCGCGACACCATCACCTAACCATATGAAGTAAGCCCAACATAGAAAAGTTTTTCCAAATAAAACTCACGAGTTGCTGGTCTAGCTGATTTACCTAACAAAGGCGTATAGAGTTTCAACAAACAATTTCTGTTTGCGGCCAATCTGGTTGATAACAGCCAAACGTAGCATCCAATACTGACAACATTGCTTTTCGTCGGAGTTGTGCCGTGCCTACCTGTCTTGCGTTGTTGCGAGCTTTTTGTCTGGAAGATTGAACATCAAGTAAGTAAGTACTGTTCTTTCTTTTCAATTGTTTTCTTGCAACCATAGGCGTAGCCAGGGGTGCAATGGGACCATTCCCCCTAAATTTCTAGCATATCTTGTCATTTTGTGCTTTGACAGGCAGTGTCCAAATAAAATACGATTGCCCGCTGTAAGTCACAGTATTAACCCTCCCAAAAAAATTTGGGCTAACAACGCTGCTGCTTGTAACCACTTTTATACAGACGGCCTGCATCTCTCTCGCACCCAGTCATGTTCCTCAGCATCAAAACTTTCACACAACACTTTCTTATTTGATGTTCAGTCTTCCACTGACAAAAAGCTCGCAACAATGCAAGACAGCCAGACACTGCAGAACTCCGATGAAAAGCAATATTATAATTCTTATATTGCGTAGCAAACAATATTATCGTGTTGTTACTGTACTGACATAGTCTAGACTAGACGTTTGCATTTTCAATCGTTTCAAAGTAAATTGTGAAGTATTGCCTCTGCGCATTTTCGCAAATTTTAAGGTAATAATGGGTTGTTACAGAAAGGAGTTGCGCGAGGCTCCAAAAGCGCGGGGCTCTAGGCCATGGCCTATTTGGCCTATGCGTAAATCCGTCACTGCTGGTAAGAGGATGGATTTTCTGCCTCATCTTCCATAGTGTCTGCATTTTTATTTGCACTGCGACTTCTTACTGGAAATAGTTTTGCTATCGTCAAATAATAGCTTGTTAGCGTATAAAAATTCATTTTTTAGATGATGATTAAAAGCAATTATATCGTCTTCTGCCATATTTTTCTCTAATATTTGTGCAATAGCTCGCTGCAGCATTAAGTATTTACCCTGCTGCCATAGCTAAATATGATAAACTACCGTCTGCAACGGTTTACATGTAACAATACAAAATGGCAATAACACTTACGTTGTGCCCAAAGTAAATGCATATCTGGCATTTCAATATGTTGATACATCTACATGCTCTGAGATTTTTTAGATTTTGACCCTAAACTCTAACCACAGTACTTGGAAAAGTCACGAAGTCTTTGTACTTGTAACCTGGTGGTGCACTAGGCATGTTAGCCTGTTTATCTCCCACATAGAGCAGTCTATACTAAAACTGCTTTATACATTCCACTCGTATGACATCACAGTAGATTATGACGTGTGGTTCTAAAAAATTTATGACCTAACGCTGACTAACTGGCACAGCCAATCTCTATCGACCTGCAACTGAATTGTTCCAATCTTCTTTTGAACACAACACCCAGCCGAAGATTTTAAAGCCTATCNCAGNGATGTCAAACTCATTGGTCTTGTGGGCCATATTTACGCACTTAGATTTTGCACCGGGCAGATAATTTTGCACATAATTATGCAATCGATGTTTTCATTTGCTATTTTTTCATAGCACTGCAACTCGAGGAAACTTGACATCTTTTTTTGCCATTTACTAGCATATTAATGTTTTATTAACAGGCATGTTAAAAATACATGTTAATATACTTGCAGTGCCGGATTAAGGTAACGCGGGGCCTGTAGCATATTAACAGCGAGGGCCCTAAGTTAAAAAAACTTGAACAAGTAAACAGCTGTTAAATCATAAATTATGTGGGCATCGATGTGACCACCATTAGGCATAGTGAATTTCGTAAGGACATTATGGTTTACATTTTCTTTTACCACAAATGTATAACTAAGGGTGCATCAGGAGCCCTTGGCTTTTTTCAAACAACTTCTACCTCGTTTTAAAGTGTTGCATTTATGTAAAAAAATAAGATCTCTAAATATTTTTCGCAATTGGTGGTTGTTTAGGGGTGCATCGGGACTCCCACAATTTGACCCGAGAGGGCGAAACTTGCAAATAATGAAATTTAGCCATAACTTAGTGCTTTGAGTAGGAACATGATTTTGTTGTCTAACCCTACTAAAATATATTGCAGCTCTTCACAAAGCAATCAGAAAGACTTTAAAAGTTGAGAAATTTTCATTTGTACTGCCTTTTGCTAAAATAAATCAAAATTTTGTGTTAATAACAAGAATGTTCAAAATATTGTGATGTATTCATCTTTGTGGTCAAATTTTAAGCCTTGGTGGTACTGCCAGTGACGTGGCTGACGGTCTGAGTTACATTTGTTGAATCACAAGCCCTTGGAGCCGGTAGTACCAAATGTTGTTTCAGGCGCCTAACAAGCTAAGAAGTAGTGCCCAATGTTGTTTCAGAGCTTTTGTTATCAGGTTACTTAGATCTAAGTGTTTGATGAAAGCAGTTTTTTAGCTTTCAATTTAGTTCAATCCTTCGCTCTCGNTTAGGGCCGAATTTACCAATAGGCTATGTAGACTTAAGCCAAGGGCCTGAAGATCCAAGGGGGCCTCCAGCAAACTGTGGTACGCATGGAGCAGCGNTTCCAAAACTGGGGTAAATCACCACCTGGGGGCAATATGCAATTCTTCGAGGGGTAACGCGGACCCAAAACCACAATGTTGTTCTGTATTGTTCTTTTTGTGATGCAAAATATTGAGGGTAATAAGACATAATCGCTACCATGATTTGGGTTACGGCTCGAACAAGTTTGGGAACCACTAGCATAGATTGAATTGTCGGTATATGATCAGTTCGATAAATATTTATCAAAATGTTTTCTTAATTTTCCAACAAGTTTCCATGAATGGATCTTAATAGGACCATTGGTAAGCCGCATGCAAGCTATTGTGTCGATATACTCAAAGGACATTGACTGCGTCCTGTGTTTTGCTAAATCGCACCGATTGTTACGTGTGAATCAAGCCAATGCACCTGATCAAAACTTAAGGTTGTACTACAGATAAGAGCTACGTGTAAGGCTAGCAGCGTTGTCCTACAATAAAAACATAGTTGCTTATTCTGAGCAATATTGTAGTTTTGTTAGCGTATCTGTTAGGTAAAGCTCGTTTGGTAACTTTGGATGTTTTTTTTCCATCTTAAATTTCTTTAACAAAGTCATTCAGAAATCACATTGCTTACGCAAGTTTGCACTGCTCCCATGCTAAGCAAATCATAGATCCTAATGAGCTCGAATAGCAAGCAAAAGTCACTCTACTAACTGGTAAACACAGAATTCTACCCCAAAGAGTCAAAGAAAAGGGTAACAGATAGAAAATGACAAAAGCGCGTTTGGATCAAATGACTAACATCAGTTTTTTTTCGGTCATAGACCGAAATGTTTTTGAAATGACCGAAAACAATAAGTCATTTCGGTCAGAAAGACTGAAAATATAAGCAAATGAAGACTGTTACGGCGAGTTTTAATACAACTGTGAGACGAATGACCGAAATGTCTATGTGACCAAAATGTCTAAAACATGACCGAAATGTCTCAGCGAAAAAAAACAGCCTTAGATTAGTGGTTTTCAGTTTTTCCAAACACGCGGTCCCTTATTTCTTAGCTTGATAGTCACTAACTTCTCAGTAGAAAGTTTTTTTTCAAGCTCCAAAAGAATTAAAAATGAATTGAAACGGTCGCAATATTCCGGGAGAGGTTGACCACACTAAGCATTTGGTGCATTAAAAGTGACAAACTCAGGCAAACGGGTTGTAATGAATTCCTAGATGGTTTTGTTATGAAGAAAGCCAGGACAAAACCTTTTCAATTGTTCACAGGGCTCTCTTCAGTCTTACTTGATACAATGATTGTAGCTTTTTGCAAGTATTTAAATAATGACGGCATAAGGAAAGTTTAAGCTAGTCCTGTCGCCACCGGGGCATTGATGGGTTCAGCCCCTTGCAATTTAAATATGAAACTCTATAAATCAGTGGAGATTTGATCAAATATTCAGAATGTCAAGACTCCCGGCCAAATACAAAGCCCCTATTGCAAACTTTGTGGCGATGGTTCTGGTTTTAACCATACATCCTTTCGCGCGACGGTTTTGTTGCGTTCGATTCTTAACAATCTGAAAAAGTAGCAAACACGCGAATCGTGAATCTAGCAGTTGCAACCATTTGGGTGCGTTTTACTCGACGTGTTTTGTTGGGTGTGTAACATTTTTACACCCGTCGTAACGTGAGGATCATGTTGTGCTTTAACATCTTTATGCCGCATAAAATATGTTCATTGTGTTTGGTTAAGAGCACAGATAAGAAAAAACAGAAGTGAAACTTGTTAAAAACGCAGGCCATGTGTTATTTGAAATAATTAACCGTGGCGTTTTCGGTTGGTTTGCTTGCAAAAATTAATAGTCCTGTTCCAGTCAGCTAAGAACGATTTCAACAATCCCGTGTCATTGAACGGCGTTTTGCGTCGAAAGAAGCAAAGAAGCAACAAACGCAGTGATCGTGGGGCACTCTAATGTGATTTATAATTTTTTATTGACCATACATTTACAGCGTTATTTCGATCAGAAATCCCGAGCGGCATGTGCGCAAAGCTTCGCACCATGGCAGCAAGCAACAATAGAGATCATGCTCGCAATCTCTCTTACTATTGCTTGCTCGCGC
>JGI24022J15233_10011305_pt1 | contig 10181 bp, 7 predicted proteins | sample Ectturendosymbi2_FD_15233 | JGI IMG/M metagenome (IMG submission 15233)
GGTTTTTCAAATATTATAAACATCCGAACAGACGCTACTTGTTGGATGGACCCTTGTTGAATTAAGTCATGCACTATCGGTCTCAAACACTGGACTCGCAAATTCGACTTCGCGTTTTAAATTCAACATCGAGATCCTGGCGCTAGAATGGACCTTGAACTTACAGCTGTTACTGATGACGACGATTTGCTGCGCTCTTTAATAAGCCAGTTGCAGATGTTCATTCAAAAAAATTTTGTTTGCACGTGTGGTCGGAAGCAAGCACGGCGCGGCACAGCGCATCATCTTTGTCGACTCCAGTTTTAATTAATGGTGGTTAGTGGCGTAACTGGAGGTTTGAGCCCGGGGCAACTTAGCTGAAAAGGGGCCACTGGCCACTGTAGAGGGCCCACTGGCCAACACTCAGAAAACAAATTGAGAAATGATGGCGAATCCGGATATGGATATCTCCACTGAAACCCTTATCATCGGAAAATATTCCGAAAAACGCAAAAAAGCAACAACCTTCTGAAACCCAAAAGAGTGCTAAAACCGAAATATAAGCTAAGTGGGGTCCCGGTTTTTACATTTAGCTCGCCAGGGGCGGGCGATTCGCCCCTCTGCCCCGTCAGTTACGCCGCAGTGCTTGACATAAAAAACGTATGAGTTTGCGAATTACATTGTTGTCGCCAGCGCATGTAGCTCGACATGTGCTAGAGTAAATGTAAAACGTTTGATGACCTTTCTCAGGAGATTTCTTTGCGGAAGGCCTGGTCAGGTCTGCCCTGAGGCTCTTGCGCCATGTTGAAATGAAGCGCGAAAGTTGCCTGTGGTGGATCTGGTTTACCAAGTTGCAAGTTCCCTTTTGTTGTTGGAAGGAGGGCGCTAATGAAAGTAAAACGGTTTCGCACGGGCGATGTGGGGTGCGCCAGCCTTCCTGAATGATTGAAGCGCACGAACGGAAATGCATTGGCGTGTTTTACGTACATCCGCTGAAAGTTAGGAAGTACGTGAAGTGGCTGTCTTCTCAACTCGTGTGATGGCACTACTGCCTGTGATCATGCGCCGCGGTGCAGTCACAAGAAAACAATCTGACCGGTAGGAATTTCTGCTGCGATATTATTCATACAGGTTTTGTTTGCGCTGTTCACCGAAGATGTCGATTTGGTGTCAGTCAGGCCGGTTGTCAAGTCGTTGGGTTTGATGTTTGAAGAGGTAAACTTAAGTCTTTCTTTTCTTATCTGTAGGCTCGGGATCGACCTTGTGAGGGCTCGCTAGTAATGACAGAATGATATCTAAGCAGCGTATTGCAAGCAACGAAAAGCCAGTACGAAGCGAGTTACGCCACTGCGGCAATCAAACCAAAGCGTCTGAATGAATGAGCTCACGCGCTAGCTATTGCGTGTTTTCAGCATCAGTCGCGGTTTTAGTTTGCTGGAGGTCCCGCGTGCGCATAATATTTACGCAGACGCCGAGTAAAGAAATTGCTGAGAAAAAAACAGAAACGTCACGCGCTGTTAATCGCCGAGTGCTCGCCAATTGCCCAGCACTTTCACGTGAACTGCCGGCGTCTTGCCAATGCCACCACCGCTTGCCGAGTACTGTCGAGAAATCAAAAGCTACGCACAGCCAACGACGGTGACTGATAGCTGCATTATTAATTGAGCTTGAGTTCGTCACAGGAGCACGTTTTCTCTGCGCAGCGAGCTGCCAAGTTTGTCAACGTACCGGACAAGCTTGTACACGGTGGCGCAACGACAGAGGGCCTGAGCGCGCTTATAAGCTGTGTTGGAAACGTATCTAGGTTACTCGGCGAGCATTGAGACAGAGAGGCATGTTGTGCTTCACTACAGGTTTCTGCTTGCCGGTTATCGCTGCCAGAAGGCACTAATAAGCAGTCGCCTCCTGCTGCGGAACATCGTGGACTTACTGCTTGCCGCTCGAGAATGCTATTTTGTGCTGTGACTGTTGTCTGCAAGTTTCGAGTCATGGTAGATTGAAGGACACTTTCAACTTTTGACACTTTTCGGTTTAATTTGAGTCCGAATCATCAACCTGAATGGTGTAGCCGGCAGTGGGCAATTGCTTTCAAACACAAATGGGTCAGACGTGCACAGCGCCTAAGGCTTTTTTACAGTACAGATTTCAAACGGTAGTTGGAGTCCCTAGCCGTCAGCAATTCTAGTACAGTAATTTTCTTCAATTACCTCAGTCCATTCGCAATAAAATTACAGCTGTGCATGCTGGAAAACGTCTGAAAACTGACGTGTTGTTTTAAATTTTGAAAAATAAGTTCGGGTATTGCTTGAGGCGATATGCAGTCGTTCCCAACCTGTGGTCTGCGTAAGTGCAGTAGGTCAGCGAGTAATAGCCTTATGCATGAAACACTGGTCAACAGCATTTTAGTATCGGGCAAGGCAGAAATCGGATTTCTTGTTAAACTTATTTTTGCTGACTTCGAATTTGAAATCGGAAATTCCCCACCTCGTCAGGGTTTCTAAATACTGTATTGCATTTTTTACCTGACCACCGCGAGTAGAAACCGATTATGAACCTTTGGTCTAGTCCAGAGGTTCTCAACTATGGTTGCCAGACGTCCTTGAGCGCCAAGGACTTTCCTTGAATTTGCTATCAAAACTGATTATGTCCTTGATCCTTGAAAAACATTTTGTTGTCCTTGAGTATTTACCGGCGCCCTTGAAAGTTCTTGAACAGTTGTGAAATTGTTCATTATTGAACTATTGATTACATTGAACATTCAAGAATCATGATCAAACAGAATAACGCGTAGGTTTGTTCCATCTTTTATGTTAGTAAAAAAACTATTCAGGAATAGTTGCGTCACCACTGTGTGCTACATCAACCACTATATATATAAAGCAGGGTTTGCTTAAGGTGTTTTAGGGATCCGATTCGGGTCCCTAGAATCAGAGAAAATTATCAAGGGAAATATCTTTGAAACTTAGTCGGAAATTTTTTGGGTCCCTACAGATCCATCCTGGGTACATAACATTTTCCTTAAAAAAACTGTAAAAAGTATCAAAAGTAGGCATGAAGTGAAATTTCATCATTCGCTAAACGACAAAATATCCTTGAAACGATTTCAAGCGATCTGGCAACCCTATTCCCAACTTGTCTGTAACGATGTATCCCTTCAGTATTTCGACTGATGAGCATGTAGTCCTAAAATTTTTTATGAGAAAAAGGTGAGCAAAGTAACAAAAATCCACTGAATTTTAATGCAACTTATAGATTTTTAGAAAAACAATGGTAGACTCCGTTTTTATGTCTCAAAGTTAATATATTCAACAATAAGCATATAATGACTTTTGAAAATAATAGTCACTGGTATAGTTACAAATATTTGGAAATAAATAACATATTTTTTTTGCTATTGTCTTAGCTTAAATGTACCCATTCAGATTGGCAAATGTACCCCCAGGGGTACATGTACCCCATGTTGGGAACCCCTGAGAACTGATCTGGTCTCTGGTGTTTAGGAGCGTATGACCAATTAGCATAATTATTGCATCGGCGGGAAGTAAGCGAGTGAGCGGAAAGCGGTGGTTTTTGTAACGTGCAGTTAGCAAGTTGTACCAAGGATGAACTGGAGTTCATGACTTATTGCACGTTCGCGACAGCATCGAGCGTAGTTGCGCAGATTCTACTGGGCCTGCACACAGTACGCTGCTGTTGCAGCTAACCTCAGAAAAAACACCGCAAGCGGGATGATTGAAGGCTAAGCAATCCAATACCTATGCAAGCGTTCAGCCGAACTGCTGCTTCAGTTGCTTTTGGTTCAAGCAGATCAGATGCTGCTTGTAACAGGTTACGTGCACTGCGTGAAGACTACGAAGCGGCGTATAGCAGGCAGTGTTGCGATAAGGAAAAACTCCAATTTAATGCTTGGCTTTACGATATAATTGGTTGTTTTCGGCAAGATCTGCCGCGTGGAGGTACTGCTAGATGTTTTCTAACTTTAGAAAAGAACGTTGTCTGGTTAATGTTTCTTACAATGTTAAGCTAATGTTGCAACATCGCAGTTTTTCAACCGACTTCACGCAGCAGTCATAACGAACAAAATTGTTTCTTTATATAAAATCCTTACCGGGTAGGGTCGTAACTCTGGATACTATTCAGCGCAAGATCTCCTTGACGTGAATGCTAGTAAAGCAAGAAGAGCTGCAGTCCGTACCTGATATAGAAACAGTTTTGCACCAAGCAAAGCAAACGCTGATCACATGCTGACACATGACCGCATCAAAGTAAACGGATGTTTGCACTTTGCATGTCGCCATACCCACCACGATAGGCATGGACATATGCGAACGAGCACGTATTTTTGAACGGTGCGCTTTACTGCTGTGCAGGCTGCAACTATGTTTTTCAAACTTTATGCTGCAGCGGAACCTTCCGCAAATGTTTGCGTTGCTCAAGGAACCCTGTGCAATGATCCAATTGTCTATCCTACTTTCGGTAGTAAACGAATTTCGTCCCAGGCAATTTCGATCTGTTTCGGCGGAAACCTGAGCACCCCGGTTGAAAAATACTGAAACGGCCGTCATCTGAGCGCTGCTGTGCGAGGCGGAATGCATCTCACGCTGCAAGAGTCAATTACTGCCAATGGGCAAAGCAAGGAAATGACGAGTTTCATTGGGAATCTTGTGACAACAGCAATATTTTTTGTGACAAGCGCGTGACTTTTGAAATGAGCTGACGCGTCTATTGATTAACCTCAAATTGGCATCTCCAAACAGTGCCGCAAATCGGGGTTCGATTGATTGTTGATCGATTGCTTGCCGCACGAGCAAGGCCGTCTCCGAGCGAACACAGATCGCGTTTCTTGGATAGGAGCCCGCGCTTCAACAAATGTTTACTGCAAAATTGATGCCCCACACAGCAAAGCAAGACTTGCGGTCTTTACTGCCTTGGAAATTCTTGATTGCCTTCAGCTTGGGCAATGTGTTAAAACAACTACAATAATTGGTTCAAGCCAGAGGCGCGTATTCGTAGACGACAGTTCTAAAGTAGTCGCATTTCGGCGAAAATGAATTGAAGCAAAATAATTATTATTTTTCTTTTTTGTGGTGGAGAGTCTATTTTTTTCCTTCACTCCGAGTTTCGCGGTCGTAACTTGCTTTTGAGCATCATTGTCATCGGGAAGACTGGAAAAGCTTTTGTTATGATCTCGGTTCAATTGCGGCGCATCTACTTTATTTTGCAAATTCCTTTTCTCCAATGTGTTCCGTTTTCTTTCAAATCAAATGCAACTGACCGCCGAAAAAGACCACGCCGGTTAAACTTCTGGCTCCGCGAGAATTACTTTCCCGGCACGCACTTCATCTTTGTTGCGCTTTGCCGTTGCCGTGGCAACGATGCCTGCGTTCTTTGACAATTTGACTAGTTGTGAGACATTCTCCCACTCGCGCGAACTACAAATTGCAATACTATGATAAGTTTCTCGTCTTTCTTCCGGTGCGTTTTATACGAACAAACTTTTCATCCGCGGACCACTTTCATTTAACGCTTCATGGATCAATCATCGACGAAACTAAATGCTAAAATAACAGGTTTTGACCACAAAGAACCTTCGGCGCAGGGGTCAATGACTCGGAGCTTTAGAGCTGCGTGTGGCACTTTTGTCCCTGCGCCACGACCCCCTGTGACTGAAGAAGTGAATGGTGATTTGATTTTGCATTAGTTGGTTGAATGCAAGTCTTAAATGAATATTTTGGTGCTCGTCAAAAAATGTTACCCGAAAAAATTATTGAGCCTTTAGTTCCCGCCATCAGTGTTTCTACTGTTGCAGCGCCTCGGTTGGCGTTGCGTTGAATGTGCGATTAATCATGAACGGGAAGAACAACACCCTTATATGTTGTCGCGAACAAGCAACAAAAGAGTGATCCCGATAGAGTGATCTCGGTGAGTGATCTTTAACAATGCTTGTGAACCTGGTGAACAGTTGGTGGCAGTTGCTAACGGTGACGACGAGAGTGATTTCGTCGGGTGATCTCTATTGTTGCTTGCTGCCACAGTGTGAAGCTTTGCGCACTTGCCTCTCGGGCTTTCGGACCGCAGCACTACATAGTATGTAAAAAAACAATTCATGCGTTGATTTCGTTTTTGATGTAAAAATTATTTTGTGGCTGACGGTCTTTTCTGTAGAAAACAGGTCGAAATGGGTCTTGGGAGTATTTAAGATTGCCTAATGTCTACCCCTGTCCCGCTGGTTGCTTCGATGCGACCGTTGGTTGTCAGCAAAAATGTAAACCCGCAGCTTTCTTGGTTGGTGTACCGGAACGACACGATGTCCTAAGCCTAAACCAATCCGCAGCACTGTGGTTGCTGAATGCTGCAACAAATTGAAGACAGCCTGTGTGTTGCTTCTCTAGCTTTGATATGCACCTGAGCATATACTGCTGAAAGTAATCGATGCTTGAGACCGGTAGAAGATTTTGAAATCGGTTAGATAATCAGACAATCAGGGTGTCACCATCTAGACATGGTTTACTCTATGTTCTCTTTGAAGCTTAACGCCATTGATTTACTCATCGCACCACTTTCAATGAGCAACTGCCGCATACGCTGTAGTGCTTCTGGTTGTTTCATAGTTTAGTACCTGCAGAAAATTTATCTACGTGAGGAGACCGCAAGGGTTGAAATAATGTTTCTGGATTGAGTGGAAAATGTTCTTACAAAATTGCCATTGAATCGATTAAGTTTGATTTTCACTGCGTAGTAATTAACCACATACTGACAAAACCACTTTCCAAACACCTGCGAAAAGTTACGCGGCGATTTTCAACTGAAAAGTCTCATATTTCAACACGAACGTGAGTATTAGCGTTAAATCGCAATGGCAGCTTCTTCTGGCACTGTGCACGCTTCGGCTTGGTACAAATTCGGCAGGATTTCTGAATGGTTTGTTGGAGAAAGACTGCTGGAGCTTTTCAGCTGTTTTGTCCACTTCCTCTTGATCTGTTCTGTTCCCCGAAAAAGCCAGGAACCGTAACCTGGCCCACGTAAGTCTCAATCGTTTGCGGAGTCTTCGAGATCGTCTGCAATGTATCACTTGTTTGACCCACTTAAAGAAGGTACGGCATATGTAAGAACAGATTGTTTCGCCTCTACGAAGTTTCCGCAATTAACTTGCCGCGTGTTCGTTAAAAGACCTTCGTAAAAAGCGGTAAGATGCAGGAAAACTGTACGTGGTGAATACGGGGTCAGGGGCGCGAACCGAACCCCTGGCAAGCTAAATGTAAAAACCGGGCCCCCGCTTAGCTTATATTTCGGTACTTAGTATTCTTTTAGTTTTCAGCAGTTTGTTGGTATTTTCGCTTTCCGCAAGTTTTTCGGAGTGTTTCCCGCTGGTTTCGGGTTTTAGTATAGCCATCCACATCCTGATTCACTACCATTTCTAACTTTTTTTCTGAGTGTTGGTGAGTATCTGCAATGTTTCTCCCATGGCTTAAACCTCAAGTTACGCCAATGGTGAAAATATTGGGTATATATTGTGTAACATTTTCACTCCCACACGCAAGGCGCTAGTGAGCCAAAAATTATGTCACGATCTCAACCAGGGCCGCACATTGAGTGACATGTTAATGAGGGCAGCACATTTAGTGGATTTCTTTGATCTTGGGAAATTTTATTTAGCTTAAGCTGAAAGCAGTGAATCCTAACTGCAATGGTAACAGACGCGACAAAGTGGCACTGAAGACGACCTGCATCAAAAATGTCAAATTCAAGATTATCAAAATACGGACAGGTTGTCACTTGTCAGTATATAGGATACTTTTGCTACAGCGAAAACCTAAACTGGGCCGCACAAAACCTTCGACTGGGCCACATGCGGGCCGCGGGTTGGACATAGTTGGGCTAGACTTTAAACATGCATCGCAGCAACAAGAAATACACAAATACATGAAAGAACACGAGGATATATGCATGGCGGTAGTAGAGAAGATATGCTTGATGGCGCTAATACATTTACTGTACTTTGATGTAACACAAGCTTTTAAGAAACACGCATGAATGACGCCATCATGCTTATTATAATGTAGAACTGCGATGACTTCCAAGTACATCGATGTATAAAATGCATGAGGGGGTGGGAGGCTGCACAGGACCAAGGGTCATTTAGGCTGCAGACCTCCCAAGGACGAAGCTACTTACAGTGTAAAGGGAACAGTGTTGGAAAAAGTCTTTTGCTCTGGGTATAAAATGTAATATGTGCAATGCGGTTATACGGCTTTTTGAAGTAAAATGCATTGCAGGCAAGGCTAAGCCACCAGAAGAAAATGGTTTAAAGTTGTCACATTGAACATTTACTGTTTTCACACATTCAAAAACATTGGTGAATGCTCGAGAGGAAATGCGTTAAAAGCTATAGACCGCTGCAGCACCGCAGTGGTGTCACGAGATTTAAGCAGGTTGAGAATCAGCCGCGCAATCATGCTTTGCGGAAAAGAACTCGCTGTCAATGCATACATGGGAACGGAAATTCCTTGTTTTTTGTCTATAGACTAAAGGCATCCCACTACTTCATGCTCTGGTTTGATGCGACCAATTTTCGTGAACGCAACAAAAACCAAACGATGTGATATTTAACTGTGATACACTTCATGATTTGACAGTTTACACTGTAACAGCGTCAAATAATCAAATCAATCCACTTGGTTTATGTACACCAATCAATAAGATCATAAAGTATGTCTCTAGTATTCGAGTAACACATATTTCTTATACTCTGCCGAAAAAAGTGCCGTACACGTTTTAGTTTTTATTTCTGAAGGAATTCTTGACCAGGTTTCTATTGCACTATATTTTATCATTTTAGCACGTGAGTTTGAAATGCTTTTGGTAAAGCAAATTGTCGAGTTTTGATTTGCCTTGTATTATACGGACGAACATCTGTAATGAGTTTAAAATAATTTTTAATGTAGCAGGTAGCTGAGAGTTAGTATATTTGTACATGAATTTGCTCACTTCAAGAATGTATATATCTTTTAGATATTTTTTTGCGTTTTATAAATAGTAATAACTTTGTTATTCAAAAGGTTATTTGTGCTTAAGCATCTCATGGCGCGGTTTAAAACAACCAATATTGGCTGTACATGACATGAAGCTGCTCCTCCCCAGGCAATAATCTCATACTGGCTCGTGAGTTTATCCAGCTGTGATACAACATACATAATGCTTGGTTATTAACATAATGTTTAACTTTATACATTGCACCAACATATTTGGATATAGTACAACACAACTGTTTACAATGCTCTTTCCAAGTCAGTTTTTCATCTACAATTACGCCAAGGAAAGATGACGAACGCTATCCATCTTCTTCTTCAAGGAAGTTAAAAGTGATAGTCATCAGAAAAAACACCACGCTAGTTGTCTTGGCTCTGCGTATCGGTTAGTTAGTCGAAGAGCACATAAACACCTGTCGTTACCGCACCGTTCAAATGTATGTTCGTGCCCTGCGCTTTTTTTAATTAGAATTTGTGCTTCTGTTTGAACCAGAACTGTTTTTACCAAACCTTATAAAACTATGAACGTTTTTAATCTTATTCTTCGTTCAATCAACCAGTGTTTGAAATGAGAGGTCAATCACTTTTTGTACCACAGCCCAACCCCATGTGAACACGGCTTTTGTGGATCAGTCATCACGAAAAGAATATGTTAAAGTGGACGTACACAGCCACAAAGATAGTCGACAGCTCTGATGCAGGCTATAGTCATCAATAATAAATAAACATGATAAAATTTCTATTTCTCAGCAGCGCTAGACGAAATTATTTCCGAACCTTCAGCGTCTGCGGTCGTGTGATTACTGACAGCTGGTTTCAACTGCATACTTAGTTTCAGTGGAGATTATGGACATATGTCTATCATTCACTGACAACGTTCTTCTCGAATGTTCCTGTACGCCTGCGTAGATAGGCAGGCATAGTTCTTTTGTGTCAATGGATGATAACGAAATTAGGGAAGTAAACATGGTATGGTTTAATCATGCATTTTTGTGACTCAAATCACGAAATAACACGAAGCAGCAAGAAGAAATGCAGCAAGAAGAAATACACTAACATCAAAGATCACTAGTTGATTATATAGTGATGAGAAAATATGAAAAATAAGAAATTTCACGTTTCGCAGCTTAGTAATCGTGTTCTAACATGTTGAATCACAAAGGGTTGGCGAAA
>JGI24022J15233_10011307_pt1 | contig 10180 bp, 4 predicted proteins | sample Ectturendosymbi2_FD_15233 | JGI IMG/M metagenome (IMG submission 15233)
TTTCGGATCAGGATCGGATTATGTTTTGAGCATACTTTTCGGATCAGGATCGGATTCGGATACTACTGAAATTTTTCGGATCGGATCATCAAATTTTAATATTCGCACAACACTGATTCATAATCTTCGTGAGAACCGCAATACTTGACTCCCAACCAGTGACAATCTCAGTGGTCTGGGATAGTTTGTGCAGTGAAGCGTTAAACAGAACGATGCTAGTTTGATTGTTACGTGAGCAGTACGATATGTGTTTTATAGCCTTTGTTACGAACCGTGGAGTCGAAATTGCGTCAAATGCTTTGATCCCAAAGTAACAAATATTGGTTTTTGGAATCAATTCAAAATTTTAGTATGTTTCAACCTGCAGAAATCGTCCCCTGGATAGCAAAATCCCCCTCCAAATATCGTAAATCACAAAATCGCCCCCACAACGCATAAAATCGCCCCAAGGGAGCGATTTCGTTCACGTTGAGGACTACTGGCATAAACGGTGTAGCATTTGCTGGTGGTGCAGCAGTTACGGTTTAGTCTGTGTATTGTTAGGGTTTCGTGTTGCAAACGTTGATTATTGCAGCCAGCTCGGTGGTGACGAAATCGGTTTTCAATCAATCGGTTCTATCTGTAGAACGATACGATCTGTGCAGCGGTCTGCGAGTCCACCTGTAGAATTCAGACCGTATGAAATGTGTCTGTTGAGTAAGCGTTTTACGCATGTATCGATTGGTTGCGAGTGCGCTGTTGCTCGAGTTAGCTTATTTGAGCAAGTGCGCAGTTGAGCAATTTTTTTCTGTTGACTATAAAATTAATCGCGTTAAAAACGTTTTTGCATATTGCGTCACTTCCATCTACAGGTAATTATAAGCAGGGCCGGATTTAACTGATGCGAGGCCCTAGGCTAGTCCACTTGTGAGGCCACCTCTCCCATTGTTGCGAGGAAAACAATGGAAAGCGTTAATCAATTTGCCAAAGGCCGAAAATTATGCTCTGAAAGTACGGTCATTAAAAAATTCTGACTCTTTGCTGGAATGCCCACGATCACTGCGTTTGTTGCATCCTTCGACGCAAAAGCGTTAAATTGCACGGAATTGTTGAAATCCAACTTGGTTGGTGAGAACAAGATTGTTAACTGCCACAGGCAAACCAACCGGAACCGCGACAATTGAAGTATTTGACAAAACACATGGTCTACGTTTTTCATAAGAATCGCATCTGTTTTATTTTATATTCGCTCAAAAAGAAAACAAACACACTGCGCCTTTTTCGTATGTGTGGCTGCATGAAGATTTTAAAGCACAACGTGAGGGCCAGGTTGCAACTCGCTTACCACGGCCGTAAAAATTCACATACACGAGCAAAACATGTCGAGTAAAACGCACCCACACGGTTCTAACCGTTAGGTTCGCGTTTTTCTTACTTTTTCAGACTGGTAAGAATCGAACGCAACTAAACTGTCGCGTGAGAAGATGAGAAGTTTAAAAACCAGAACTGTCGCCAGAAAGTTTTGAATAGGGGGTTTAAATTTGCGCAGGGGGACTTGACATTCTAAAAATTTGATAAAATCTTTCTTTATTTATAGTGTTTCATATTTAAATTTGGAAGGGCTGAGCTCACCAATGCCCACCGTGGCGACTGGACTGGTTTAAATTTTGTTTAAGCTGTCATTGTTGAAATACGTATAAAGAAATAAAAAGCAAAAATAATTGAATCAAATAAGGCTGAACATAACACAGTAAACAGTTAAAAGGGTTTTTTCCTGCCTTCCTCATAAAAAATTATGTAAGAATTGATTACAATTTGTTCGCCTAGGTTTGTCACTTTTACTGAACCGAATGCTTAGTGCGGACAACCTCTCCTGGAATATGCGATCCTTAATTCATTTTTTTATTCTTTAGAATCTTGAAAAGAAACTTTCGCCTGAGCAGTTACTGACCATCAAACTAAGAAATAAGGCTTCGTGTGGTTGCATGAACTAAGAACTACTAATGTAAGGCATCAGACCCAAACGCGCTTTTGTCATTTCTGCTGATTCCCTGTCTCGACGGGGAAGAGTTCTGCGGTTGCCAGTTGGCAAAGTATCTTTTGCTTGCTATTCAAGCTCATCAAGATCTTCTCTGTTTTGCTTAGCATGGGAGCAGTACAAACCTGCGCAAGTACTCAATACCAATCTGATTTCTAAATGACCTTACTGAAGAAAATTCAAATGGAAAAAATCACATCTAAAAATACCAATCGAGAATTACGCTGTACAAACGCTGACAAAACTATTGTACAGTATTGCGCAGTCATTTAAAAAATAGTTATGCTTTTATTGTAGGATACTGCTGGTAGCCCTACACAAAGCTCTTATCTGCAGTACCACCTTGGTTTGAGGTGCAGTGACGTAACTAGAGGTTTGAGCAGGGGAATATTAGCTGAAAGGAGCCCACTGGCTGGCTAAAACTAAAAAAATAGTTGAGAAACAACAGCAAATCCGGTATTGAACGGCTATACAAAAACCCGAAATCACCGGAAAACACTCCGAAAAACGCAAAAAATCAAGATCTACTGAAACCAAAAGAATAGTATATACCAAAATACAAGCTAGGTAGGGGCCCGGATTTTACATTTTTATCTTGGCAGGCGGTTATCACCCCTGCCACCCGTCAGTTATACCACTGACCAGGTGCATTTCTAACATGAACAGCCATAAGTTCTTTTGATAGAGTCACACGTAACAAACGGTACGATTCAGCAAACGCCGGACGCGGCCAGCGTGCTTTGAGTATATCGACACAATACTTGGCATGCGGCTTGAACAACCGTTCATTGTGTCAACAAACTTCGGCAAAACGTTGGATTTGAAACGTGAATTTGGCGTCGCAGTGTGACGTCCTCAACAGCGCACACACAGTAACAATGACCAACATACGCCACCGATCCATTGTCTCTTGCCCTGGCATGAAGCCAAACTGCATGTTAACCAAATTCACCAACGCCCACATTCTTCTCTCAAGCATCCTTTCCTGTAGCTTCATACTATGCTAAGAAAACTTTATTTCCCTGTACGACCCACATGTGGGCCACAGTATCACGTTTCCTCTTTCTTTTAAAATGGGTGCTACAACACTAAATTCCCACTCATCCGGCATGCCATTTCCATCTAGGACGTGTTGACAGGGGTCCAGCATCACAGCAATACCTACGATTCCACTCGCAATTATCATCTCCGTATTTACTTCAAAGAGTCTAAATGCCGTTGTGAGTTTTGTATCTTTCATTGCTCTTATGATTTCCTCTCTAGTGACCATTTGAAATGATTGCTCCACCACATCAGCTTTTGTGATCTGGTCCCCAAAAATATGGCTTCCCTCTGTGTGCTTTCTCCATATTTTTCTTCGATCATAATAACTTCCATGTGCTCTCTCCATACTTTACCTCAGTCTTCCTCACTGAAACCCAGCCTGCCCTCGTTTCCTCTCTGGCATTTTTGCACTTAAATATTTTTCCTATTTTTTTCATGAACTTCACCAATCTGAAAATGTTTTCTCGTTAGTTTTCAACTGTTTTAATATCTGGTCAACCTCGTTGTTCATGGCTCTCACTATTTCATTTTCGTTCGATACAATCATTAGGTTTTCACAAAGTGGCATGCTTTGCTGTTGCTCAATAGCTTGACCGCTCGTTTTGCTCAGTTCTCTTCGACGTTAGTATTTTTTTTTAAAATACGTAAACGTTGGCTGAAAGAAAAACGTTTTAGTTCACCTGAAAAGTTTTTATATCTGTGTTGTTAAAATCACATCTTTTAAATGAAAATACTTTTCAAAAAACATGTAATCTGTCTACCTCTTATCAACACTCGGCGTTACCAGTCCACTTTTTATTGTCCACGTATCTTTTCAGAACGCTTACTTTCATTCATTTGCTAAGTTTTGATAAGTATGGTACATCAATGTACAGCAAGCTGCTATTCATTAGTACAGAATTATATGTTTTGTAATAATCGCCAAGATAAATCTCACAAACGCCATTCTGTCAAAACAGCACTGTGGCAAACGTGTTTTAAAAAGACCAAATTGAAAACGTGGATCAGAGTCATAACAAGCATCTTGTATTGGAAACATCAGTGTTGGTCTGGATTGCCCCTTCATTGGGAAAACTGTTACATTACATAGAACATGAATATTAAATGGTTTCATCGATAAATTTGGAAAAAACGCTGTACCCGAGCTTACCGGGTGGGCGTTTAGCCACGCTTGGTCTAAGAATATTAATTTACTCGAAAATACGTTTATGTTTGTTCTCTGTTTTGCACTGACTGTGTTTGGTTTGCGGTGATTTTCTGGAAGAACAAAGACCGCGAACGAATCAGACTAATTTGTGTGAGCGGTTCAAGCAGTGGCATAGCTACCGGTTTGAGCCAGGAGGGGAAAAGCTTAGCTGGAGAGGGCCCACTGGTCACCGCAGAAGGGCCCACTAGTCAAAATTCATAAAAAAGTTAAGAAATGGTAGTGAATGTCTGGATATCGTGGATGTCCATAATCGATAAAAAGATGAAAACACCCCGAAAAACTAAAAAAACAGCAATTTAAAGAATACTAAATTAAAAAATGTCAACTAAAGGGGCCCAGTTTTTATATTTAGCTTCCCAGGGGGGGCACGGCTTGCCCCCTTGCCACTCCGCCAGTTACCCCACTTGGTTCAAGTGGAAAGTTTTAAGTTTTGTTGCTGTGTTTTCGTATCTTACAAGTTTTTTATGAACACTTGCCTTGTTGCGTGTGCAGCGTTCCAAGAGCTAGTGTAGGGGTTTGTTGTGGGTGAGCTACTGTCGGTTAAAGAAGTTTTGTCGTAGGTTGGCTGCGGATTGAATGCTGAATCACAAAATTACCCCAAACGCTGCAAGGAGAGAAGTCAGCCTCGTTGTTGAGCATCGGCTTGTCTCCCGACCAAGCGACCAAATATTTTAAATTGCCAATCCACAACAGGACTATTGTAAGGCTCTCACCATTTTAAGTTCTTTGACAGATTTTTAGATGCAGTAACATTAACACACTAAACTTTGTATATACGTGGCTCCGGCACAGCAGCAGATGGACCGCGGCGCGGTAACAGCAAGAACGCAGTCTACAAGTTTTATCGTACAGACTCTCAACTGACTGAAACTATACCAGGGTTCTAGATAACCTGCACGTACATACATGCAACGAAGCAGGAGTGCCTCGGACTCAACTGTACATACATGTAAACTGTAAAGAATCAGGAGTGCCTCAGACTCAACAGCACACACACACATGCAACGAATCAGGAGTGACTCAGACTCAACCGCATACGCACGCATGCAAAGCCGGAAAATGCACGAAAGTGAGAGTTTCTTATGCAACATCCATTGTGCATGCACTGATAGCTGGTGGAACGTTATCATACAACGCCGGTTAAATAGATTACAGAATAAATCTGTAAGAATATTTTAATATAAATAAACTGTAACAACTAGGCCTATACCCTGCTCCATCGTAAGCACCGAGTTTTAAATATTCCAGACATATCTAAATTGTCCGTTGCTAAATTCATGCACTCTTGTGATAATGGTGACGTGTCTAACCGCTTTGACAACCACTTTTCTGGTAGTGCATCAGTCCACAAATATGAAACAATTCTTTGCAAACATCATTTCCCCAGAATGAAAACATCACCGGGCCAGCTTTCTCCAAAGAATAATGGTGGCAAAATTTTGTCTGATCTTCCTGAAAATTTGAAATCTCTCTCGCTTTACACATTTGAAAAACAATACAAAAAAGTCCTCTTTTCTTGCCAAAATTCCTGTTGTTTTTCGTTTCATTTTCTTGTGACTTTTCTGTCATCTTGCTTTTAGTGCCCGTATTTTCTTTTAAATCTTTTTTGTCTACAGTTTCTGATCCCCCCCCTTTATGGATATTAGCATGCTTTTTCGCATTTGTGTGTTATTATTGTTGTTGCTTTGTTAACTTATTTTATTTCACATTGATTCAATCCATTTTGTTACTTTATTATTGTATGTGAAACATATTCGATTAAAGATTGGTTTGTGCTAGCAACATTGCTGGCTGATCAGTTGACTCGTATGGTCTTTCACCAACCCATTGTAATTCAAATATGTTCAATTTGCTAGATCAATTTGCTATAGAACAGATCAATTTGCTATACCTGAAGTTTTTGATGTGTTTGTATTCCCACAAGTATACAATTAATTTCTGCGTTTTGATGTTGTAATTCTTGTTTTTGTTGCACCTGAGTTATTTTGTAACTTGAGTCAGAAAAATGCATGAATAAACAATTACCTTATGATCTGTGCATAGTGTATTTGCAACAGTTGTTTTTGTCGTAGAACAAACCTTCTAGACCACTTCAGTCCAGAATTCTCGACCCAACCTTCACCGGAATCCTGACAATCTCAAAATCTTCATTCAGCAAATCGAAGCGGACGAACAATGCAGAAGGGAAGTGAGACAAAGCAGAGTAAGATTTTCTGATGCTGAGCTATGCGTATGAACTTTAGGCTTTGTTATGATTCCATGGGAGCAAGAAATTCAAAGCACTACAAGTACCTTTCTATAGAACAGGCAGACACCAGTGGCGTAGCCAGCCCAAAATTGGGGGGGTTTGGGGGGCCGAAATGTTTGATATTAGGCGAGCAACAGTATTTTGTTTGGGATACCGCCTCTCAAAGCACAAAATGACGAGATGCGCTAACCTTCAGTGGACTTCCGACATCTAGCGGCTGCAAATTAACTTTGCGTAATTTGGACCACTGCCACCTGGAGGATGGTAGGATGTTTCACGCTGTCATACCAAGCCCAACTATAGCTCTGGAATGAACGAGAGAAGCAGACACTCAGTAAACAATATCCTTTTCTCCTTTAGTGCGTCTGGTGCTGATCGAACGATGTGTTCGAAGTTATTTCAAGTTGTGGGAGAGCACTGGAGATCTGGAGCTCAGCTGTAGTAACTCAAATAGCGAAATTGCTTGAAAGCTGTCAGGGCGTTTTCGCTGATAGCTGGTAATATCTTATCTGCGTGCACTGTGCACAGTACGGGGCTCGCATACAAGAGGATTTGGCGACTATGTATGTTACTTACATCACAAAGGCTCAATAAAGAACCTCATTTCATGGCTGCATTGCGTAGTGGCCACAACAAAATATGCATTGTTTGCAACAGAAAGCGACATCAAAAAGCAAGTTTGTTGTGCTGTCATGCCTGTAATAATTAACAAGGATTGCATTTCGGTGATTGTTGCAAAAATATCACACTGTCCAATAGCACAAAGAAATGAACCTTATACGTTCACTGCCATGAAAGAAAAACTATGGACTTTTTGTACTGTTTTGATTTTCTATTTAAAGCTGGCGATTGTTTGAATTTGTGTCTGTCGTTTGCGGGTCCTGGGCGGAACTTTTTGGGGGGGCGGCACTTCGCTGATTAAAATCAATTTTTAAAGGAGTAAAAAGTACACTACTAGTTTTTCGTTATTATTTTGAAATAAATATTTAAAAGTTTTAAAAGTTCTATCACTTTTCTAGTTTTTTGTTTGGAAGCCTTGGGCTGGTAGGCTAGCCTTAAAAACACGACATGTGACTGTAGAGGAAGCAAATTGATGAAATGTTTATTCAAACGTCTGGGTCAAATCTAATGTGCTGAAGTGCCCCAGTGTTTGTCTTGAAATCGGGACTTTTTTAACACACTCACTTTGGGGGGTACTGTGCCCCAGTCCCTACACCTTCCTCCCAAGACAAAACCGTTTCTGCCATCCCAGTCAAAAGTCCTTTGAACAAAAAACAGAGATGACACTCGACCGCAGACTAGCAAACATTAGGACTCCGGTTATTCGCAGTTTATATTGCCCCTCTTCGCAAAATCTGATAAAAAAGACTTTGCATGAAATCAAGGTAAGTTGTCAAGGGTAGCTTGCTGTAGTCCATTTTTTCCTATCGTTGGTTCCTCTGTAACGGCTCCGATGGTACATCATAACATTACCTGATACAGGGGCGCAACCAGTTCTTCATTTCGGGGGGGGATGGACAATTTTCATAAAATTTCATTCGATAACGTCATCGTGCTTATTCAATCGTGGTACAACATTTTCGCAAACGGTCACAGTCAAAGTTCTCTTCGCAGCCAGAAAATCAGAGCTTTTCAGTTTTATCAAAATGCAGACCGAACGATCAGGACGTACGTGTAGGAGCAGGCAAATTTTTGGGGGTGCGAATGATTTTTGCCAAAATTTCCCCAAACTTGCGCGAAAAACCCCAAAATAATTACCTCCAAAAGAAATTCACCAAATCAAAAATTTTGGGGGTGCATTTGCACCCCCGCCTCCTACACCAGTGGATCAGGACAGAGTAACAATTAATTTTAAAATTGCTTGGCAAAAATTAAAATTTGAAAATTTGTGACATGCAGTTTCTTCAACCTCTATATTGCGCCACGTACAACCACTAACTGCAAAGCTGCATCGATAAAGCGCCCTTCTAATGCATTAATTCTGGAGTGTTGCGCCAACGCCAAACTTTGTGACAAAACTGTGGTATTGTGACACAACAAAACGGTCAGACATTGCGACAGAGCAAGAACGCTCGCTTGCCAAACCTACAAGACCTAGTCCTCACGCTATGATAAACGCTCAGGGTTGCCAGTTTGACTTTTTTGAGGCCAAATTTATAATTTTTGGCTTTTTCAACTTCTTTAGCTTTTTTATTTTTGAAAAAAGCTCCAATGAAATTTTGATTTTTGTGGCCTTTTTTGGCTAATTGGATCTCTTATGTCGATTTGACAGATTTAAAGGTGGTTTTGGCAAATTTCTGGCACTGGCAGATTTCTAGACACTGTTTTTGGACACTGAATGATAAATTTTTGTTGGAAACTCTGGACGATAATTTATAATTTTTGGTTTTGCTGTTTGATGCTTTTTGGTTTGGAGTTTCAGGTTGCACTTCAGAAAGACCAACAGTTTCGCGAATATTATGAATGGAGTGAGCTGTATTGTTTTTATTTATGAAATACGTATATAAAGTATTAACTTTTAAAAGCGTGGTTGTGTGTTTTAAAGGTGTCGTGTGTTTAACTTGTATTTGGCTTTTTTGGTGCTATTTGGCTTTTTTAAAGGATTGATATCGCCTTTTTTGCTCATGACGACTTGGCAACCCTGGAAAGGCTCAGTCAGTCCCTTCTGCTGCGTTTCAGGCAAGAGGATGTTAGTCAGAATGTGGTTGTGGCAAGTTTAAGTCCATGGCTATGAGAATCTGACTCTTACGTGAATAACTGCTGTTAAGCTCTCACAGATTTACAAATTACTTGAAATTGCTGCGGCCCACTATGACAGATACGAAATTTTTTCGATGGCCATTGACCACTAGTGTCCAATAAATAGACTAAACCCTGGGTTGTCAAACTGGGGGCGTGAAGGGTTCGCAAGGGCGATCCCGGTATGACAGTGACATATTGATGAAAAGCAGGATAATGCTAAGTGCATTGTTTTGTTTTTGTGTTTGTTTTTGAGGTTGCACGAGGCGCGAGTATCAATGACTAACGCCAAAGGGGGTGCGTCTGAAAAAGAACCTCTGGGCCAAACACAATGCCTCAGTCCAGGGACTAAGGAAGAGAACGATAGTTACTCCTCGAAACATCAGCAGTTAGTATTGTTGCCGTACCAGTTGAGCAAAAATATTAACGCATAAACCATGGGTCTCCAAACTACGGCCCACGGGCCAAATCCGGCCTGCCAACACATTTTATCCGGCCCGCGAAGACTTTTTGTCAATAATGAAAAAATAGTATATTTACGAAAGACTTTGCTGGTTTAGTAGAATGTAACATATCTCGAAAAAAACACATTACTTAAGATGTCCGGCACTCGGACTTTTGTGTGATAGCTTATGTGAACCTCGGATGAAAACGTTTGGAAACCCCTGACATAAACGAAGAGATGAGCTAGTTTTTCTGTCAAGTGGTTTGGCTGTCGCACGTTTAAACGTGGTGTTGCTCTTTTACACGTAACTTATTGAACTATCCAAATTAAATGTGATACAGTTCAGAAGAAATTTTCGTTCGTAGTTGCAATATGTTATGGCCGATTTTTGGTCATCAAACCAGTTCGCTTTTCTCTGAACTGAGGACTCCTTCTCTGGTTTGCCCTGCCTTGAGTTTGTCAGCCTTTGAAGTAAAACTG